>SDBU01000665.1_pt1 | contig 48553 bp, 42 predicted proteins | sample 2277071 | NCBI WGS metagenome assembly SDBU01 (sample SAMN10397929, study PRJNA504765) | marine sediment metagenome | isolation source: marine sediment core GS08_GC12, 126 cmbsf | place: Arctic Ocean: Gakkel Ridge, Loki's castle | collected 2008
ATATTAGGGGGATTAATTTTGCAAGTTAAAAAAATGAAAGCAGCCATCCTGGTGGAATCAAATAGCCCACTGGAAGTGGCAGAAATATCATTGCCAGAAGAGCTTTTTGCCGGTCAAGTGTTGGTCAAGATAAGCTATAGCGGAATTTGTGGTGCTCAGATAAACGAAATAGAGGCTGCAAAAGGACCAGATAAGTTTTTGCCCCATTTGCTTGGACATGAAGGATCCGGCATTGTACTAGAAGCCGGTCCGGGCGTAACAACGGTAAAAGAAGGGGATCATGTAGTTTTACACTGGCGACCGAGTTCCGGCATTCAATCTCCAACTCCCACTTATCGGTGGAACGAACGGAATGTTAACGCTGGATGGGTAACCACTTTCAACGAGTACGCCGTGATCTCAGAAAATAGGCTCACGACTATACCCGAGGATTTCGACATGAAGCTGGCCCCCTTGTTCGGTTGTGCTGTGACCACTGCCATGGGCGTGATTAACAACGACGCCCATGTTAAAATCGGGCAATCGGTTGTCATTTTCGGCGTAGGCGGAGTTGGTTTAAATATAGTTCAGTCAGCAAATATGGTCTCAGCCTATCCAATTATTGCTATAGACATACATGATGTAAAACTGGAAATGGCCAAACAGTTTGGCGCTACTCATTATATAAATTCGAGCACAACAAAAGATTTGGACGATGAGATCCATAAGATTGTGGGAGATAAAGGTGCGGATGTGGTTATCGAAACGACGGGCATTACGCGGGTGATTGAGCAGGCCTATGAGTTGACCCATCCGGACGGCAAGACCATTCTGGTCGGCGTACCGACCAAGGGAGACAACGTGTCCATATATACCTTGCCGCTTCACTTCAACAAGGTTCTTACTGGGTCACATGGGGGAGATGCTATCCCAGATTTGGAAATCCCTCGTTTCATTAAACTCATAAATGCAAGAAAGATGACCCTTGATGGAATAATAACCCATGAATTCGGTCTGGATGAAATCAATGAAGCTGTTGAGTTGGTAAGAGGAGGTGAAACAGGACGTGTAATTATTGCAATGGCTTGAAGTTGTTTCGGATAGGAATGAAAGCGCTACAATTATTTTCAGGCCGTCGAGCAAGACAAGAAAAAAAGATGACAGCCAAAACGTCATTTTGAAAAAGAATTTTCAAATCAGTGGACCTGATTAACTACGTTACTTACTATAATATTATGGAGAACCGTATGATCGCAAAGGCGGGATGGGTAGAATAATATGGACAATTTCAAATTGAATTTAATAACCAAATATTTCAAAACACGCTTGGATCGAGGTTTCTCCCTTGTAACTCTTGGGCCCAACGAGGCTCGTTTTTTATATGATTTTCTGTCAGGTTCTACTGCTATTTTTTTAGTCATTATATTCAATAATTATTTTGTACATACAAGATGGGAATGGTGGCTGCTGCTGTTGCCGGTAATTTTGCTGTGCGCCAACAGCATATTCGGGATTTATTCCTATGCAAAGCTTTATGCGGGGTCGAAAAAAGCGGCATTGCTTTTGTGTTCACTAATACTTGTAAGTATAGCGGGTATGAGTCTTAGTCAAGCCCCTTCGCTGGTTTTATTATGGGGTATGATTACGGTTGGGCCCATTATAATCCCCCGCGTCCTTCTGGCTATGCCCTATGGAAAACACAAAAATTTGTTTAAAACGACGACAAATCAGAAAGGCCCTGTTTTGATAGTAGGAGGAGCTGGCTATATCGGCACACATGTTGTGGATTTGCTGCTACAAGAGGGAAGATCTGTTCGCGTTTTGGATAGCCTGATGTATGGAAGGGAAACTCTTTCAGATTTTCTTGGCAATCCGTCTTTTGAACTAATTGAAGGAGATGCAACCGACATCGCAAAGCTGACCCAAGCTATGAAAGATGTCTCGGCGGTCGTGCATCTTGCCGGTTTGGTTGGCGATCCGGCATGTTCGATTGACCAGGAATTCACCCGCCACACGAATATTATTTCGACGCGTATGATCAAGGATGTAGCGCAGGCAATGGGTGTATACCGGTTTGTTTTTGCCTCGAGCTGTTCGGTCTACGGTGCGACCGACAAGGAGGTTAAAGAGGGTGACACCCTAAACCCAGTCTCTCTTTATGCTCAAACGAAAATTGACAGTGAACGGGAGTTGCTGTTTTCGGTTCCGGATGACTTCTACGTAACCATTCTTCGATATGCCACAGTATTCGGTCATTCACGAAGACCCCGGTTCGATCTCGTCGCCAATCTTTTAACAGCGCATGGGATGACCGATGGTTTGTTCCGTGTGATCGGCCCCAACCAGTGGCGTCCGTTCATTCATGTTCGGGATCTTGCAAGAGCAACAACGATGACGCTGAACGCTGATCCGGCTATGATGCAGGGTCAGGTCTTCAATGTCGGGGATAAGCGTCTGAACATGACTATCGGCCAACTTGGGGAACAGGTGAGAGAAATTATTGCCAAGGAGCGTGATATCAGATTGATAGTTGAAGAAAATGTCGAGGATATGCGCAATTATGAAGTTTCTTTTGATAAAATCCACTCAACACTTGGCTTCGAAGCGACCATCATGCTTAAGGAGGGAGTTGAGGAAATGGTGGAACATTTCAAAAAAGGGACTTACAGGGATTACCGAGACGCAATTTACAGCAACCTGGAGATGACCAAAGATTTACTCAGATATTTTCAGGATCCTCTGCAGTCTTCGAGACTTTACGCTCCTCTGACGGAGAAGGTACGTATTGCTGAATAACGATACAAAATGGATTAATGAGAGGTAAGATCTTTCTTCCAATATTGTAAGAAGTAAGGAGTAATTTATGGGTGAGATAGTATTGATGCACGGTGGTCTGGGTATAGACGACCGCGGTGAGGTAGGGTTTGTCAACGAATTTGCATTCACCGGGGTAAAACGCTTTTATACGGTTAAAAATCATCGAAAAGGTTTTATCAGAGCATGGCATGCCCACAGAATAGAATCGAAGTATATTACCGTCGTCAAAGGTGCAGCCATTGTGGGGGCGGTGATGATTGACGATTGGAAAAATCCTTCTAAAGACATAAAAATCCACCGCTACGTTCTTTCTGCTGGAAACCCTTCTGTGCTTTTTGTTCCCCAAGGCTTTGCGAACGGGTTCATGAACCTGACGGAGGATACGGTACTGGTTTTCTTTTCTACGGCAACATTGGAGGAAAGTAAGGGTGACGATATCCGGTTTGACGCTTATTACTGGAACCCGTGGCAAATAATAGAACGGTAAAAAGCGATTTAAGAATGTGCATATCCAGCAGTATTAAAGTGTGTATTGTTGTTCCCATGTACAATGAGGAAAAAATTGCACTTCATAGCGTTGAAACGATTTATAGTTACATTAAAAAATTACCTCCCATTATAAAACTACTTATTATTAATGACGGTTCAAAAGATAATACAGAAAACATATTAATGACTTTTATTTATCAAAATCAGAATGAATCAGATGATATCGAGCTAATTTCCCATGCAGTTAATCAGGGATATGGAGCTGCTTTAAGGACAGGAATTAAGTACTCTATTGAAAACAATTATGATTATATTTTATTTATGGACAGCGACCTCACGAATCACCCTGTATATTTGGAAAAGTTTTATGAAAAGATGGTAGAGGGCTGGGATTATATTAAGGCTACAAGATATGCAGAGGGAGGGGGTACAAAGGGGGTTCCCGTAAAGCGATTATTCATATCAAAATATGGGAATATTTTCGCACGTTTTGTTACCGGCCTTCCTTTAACAGATATTACTAATGGTTTTCGTGCAGTTAAAGTTAACATAATAAACCAGATCAATTTGACTGAAAATCATTTTGCCATAATTATTGAAGAGCTAATGAAGGCCAGAAAAATTACCAATCGGTTTTGTGAGGTGCCTAATATTTTAGGAACGAGAGAAAAAGAAGCTAGACTGACAAAATTTAAGTATGATTTTGAAACATTTTATAAGTATATAAAATATCTGTTTATCTGAATTTAGAGGCTTAATATTATGAACATTTTAGTTATGGGTGCAACAGGCATGCTAGGCAGCATGGTTTATGACTACCTTAAACGAGATTCTGAGTTAACTGTGTTTGGCACGTCGAGAAAAAAAATGTGTGATTTCTTATATTTTGATTTGCACGATGACATTCATAGTTGGGAATGGGCTAAAATTGATGTGGACTATGTGATCAATTGCATAGGTATTACAAAACCTTATTGTCACGATGAAAATATGTCTGAAGTAAAGAACGCAATATATGTTAATTCATTTTTCCCGAGAAAGCTCGATGATCTTGCTGCCACTAAAGATATTCGAGTGATACAGATAGCAACTGACTGTGTTTATTCCGGCAATAAAGGCAGCTATAAAGAAGACGATCCTCATGATCCATTGGACGTATACGGAAAAACAAAAAGTCTGGGGGAAGTAAAGTCAAAACTTTTTTTAAATATACGTTGCTCAATTATTGGCCCGGAAAAATTCAACAAAACTTTTTTGCTGGAATGGTTTTTAAGTCAACAAAATAATACTGTAATTAATGGATTTGCTCATCATACATGGAATGGTGTTACAACTATGCAATTTGCACAACTATGCAAAACAATCATAAAAAATAAACAGTTCGACGCTTTAGTCGAGGAATCAAATACCCACCACTTCACACCGAATAATACTGTCAGCAAGTACGAATTGATGCAGTTGTTCGAAGAAATATATAAAAGAGGTGTGGTCATAAATAAGTATGATGGGGATATCGTTTTGGATCGAACACTACAAACTAAATTTAACAGTATTAATAGTATTTTCCCTCCATCAACAATAAAAGATGCTCTAGTTGAGCTTAGTTCATACATCAGCGAAAAGGATTTTTATTCTGCCTAAAAAAAAGTTGGCCATAGTTTTGGGTATCCGCCCGGATGTCATTAGAGCAGCTATAGTTCTTGAAAAACTCAGGGCGCAGAAAAGGCATAGAATTATATTTATATGGTCCGGCCAGCATTACTCGGATAACCTTAAGGATATTTTCTTTCGCGATCTCAACGTAGCTCCACCAGAGATAGAACTCGGGGCGAAAGGCAACAGCGACGCCGAGGTGGTTGCTTCCGTTATATCGAAACTATCACAGGTGCTGGCGGACCTCCAGAATGAAGCCGCGGTTTTTTTAGGGGACACAAATACGGTAATCGGTTGTCTGGCTGCGGCTCAACACAACATCCCTATCGTGCACATCGAAGGCTGTATGCGTTCATATGACTGGAGGATGCCCGAAGAAAAATACCGGATGGTAATTGATCACCTTTCCGACGTTATCTATGCTTACTTTTCTGAATACAAGCAGCAGGGCATCGATGAGGGACTCAACCCGGCCAGCATCATCCTTACCCAAAACCCAATCGTTGATATCCTGAACCGGTACTACTTCGAAGTAAAGGATAAGTTTGAACGTATGGCTACGCCTTCCTATTTTTCAGAACGAAGTATCGAAAAAAATGAATACTATCTGATGACCTGCCACCGTCGTGAGAATGTTCATATCCGAAGCGCTTTCGAAAACATCATTTCCCTCATCGGTTCCACGGATCGCAAGATATATTTTCCCGCCAGCTACCGTACACAAAAGGTGCTGAAGGAATACAAACTCTTCTTACCCCCCAACGTGATCATGGTCGATCCGGTCGGCTACACCGAAATGCTCGTACTAATGGTCAACAGCCGCGGAGTCATTACGGATTCCGGTACCGTTGTCGAGGAAACCTGTGTTCTCCAGGTCCCCTCCCTTCAGATGAGAAAGGCGACCGAACGGCCACAGGTATACGATGTTGGATCGAGTGTGAAGTTCGATCCCGCCGATATAGATCGTTACGATTACTTCCGTCTGTTTGAAAAACTGGAGGGACTTTACGGAAAGACTTGGGAAAACCCACTGGGAGACGGTAAGGCTTCGGAACGAATGGCTAACGATCTGTTGGAGAGACTGGAAAAAGGGACTTTTCGCAGACACAAACCGGAAGATTACCATTTAAAGATCGACCGGTCATATAGAGATGACGGATTACAGTAAGGTAATAAAAGACCATGGCGAAAATGTTGATGATACAGCTTCAGGCCATACCGTATTGTGGCACGGCATATCTGAACAGTGCGGCTAAAAGTCGTGGCCATGACTTTTATCTATACCTGCATCTGGATAAGAAAGCCGAAAAAGTCTTAAAGACAATTAATGAATTAAAGCCTGACATTATTGGTTTTTCAGCAATGACAGGCTTTCATATTCAGGCGCTGTCACTCGCAAGAGAAATTAAGACATCATACAATATACCGATAATTATGGGGGGAGCTCACCCTACACTTTTTCCGGAAGTTATTCATGAAACGGGGTTGGATATCATCTGTCTGGGGGAGGGTGAATTTGCCCTCATGGAGTTGCTTGACGCCCTGGAAACAAAGAGGAGTTATCATGGCATTAAAAATCTATGGATTAAAGAAAACGGCCGGGTTTACAAGAACCCTTTGCGACCTCTTGTTGATCCTTTAGACCATATCCCCTTAATTGATTGGACCTGCTACAAAGGCACTGCCGTTCAAAACAGTTCTGCCGTGGCTTTTCTGGTAAGAGGATGTCCATATTCGTGTTCGTATTGCTTTAATGAGGCTGTAAGAGACATGTATAAAGGGCTCGGAAAATATGTCCGTTATTTTTCCGCTGAGAGATCCATAAAAGAAATTGAAGAATCGTTGAAAGTGCTTCGATCTGATTCAGTCATTTTTTTGTCGGACACCTTCGGAATTGATTCGGAATGGATGGAACAATTTTTATCACTTTATCAAAAACAAATTAATCTTCCATACATTGTTCTCCTGAGGCCGGAATTGGCCACCGAAAAAAATATAAATATTCTTGGAAAATATAAATGCAATACTGTTGGTATCGGTGTTGAGTCAGGCTCAGAACGTGTCCGGAGGGACATTTTACATCGCAATTATTCAAATCAGCTTTTACTTCGGATTGCTGAAGATCTGTATAGAAACCGAATTAAAATGCGAACCTATAACATGATTGGCCTGCCCGGAGAAAGCGAAGAGGAAATATGGGAAACTTTGGCCCTGAATATTCAGATGAAGGCAGAGTACCCCAGGGGCGCTATTTTCATGCCGTTTCCCAACACAAAGATCGTTGATTTTGCAAAAAAAATAGGACATCTCGAAGACAATTTTTCATTTAATTCCATTCCAAACTCAATTCTGTCGCATTCAATCTTAAAAAAAATAAATACGGATAGAATAAAAAATTATTTGTATTTTTTTCAATCAATTATATTATTTCCAAGATTTGCAAACCTATTTAAATTCTTGATTAAAATTAAGCCGAATATCCTGTTCCGATTATGGTTCTATCTGATTTATGCCCACATTCAGAGGAAATCGGAAGCAAGAGGTTTTATATCGCACGTAAAATTCCTATTTTCAAATATTGGCAAGATATGAATATTATGTGTTTTTCTCCACGAATAATTGAGGGAAGGTCTTGGACGTTATTAAAATTATCGCCTTCCTTGGACTTGAACAAAATTGAACATTTTTCAAAGGTCTCAAAAGTAAAGCTTGATGAGAATATTTATAAAACAGAATGATTTACACAATTGCTGAAATATTCAAAGGTCTCGCATTAAACCATGCAACAACCTCATCTGCAAACCATTGCTGCACATAGCTCTATGGTAATTGGTGGAGAGGGTCAGTTAGGCTCAGGTCTGATTCGTCATATTCAAAAGGCTGGTGGGCATGTTCATGCGACTTCCGTTACAAAAGAGCAGGGCACTGGCACCGAACGGTCTTTTCTTGATCTCAGCGGTGATGTTTCTTTGTGGGCAATCCCTGGTAAGTTCACGACTGCCTTTCTCTGTGCCGCTGTGGCATCTACGGAAATATGCCGGACGCAACCCGCTGCATCAAGGAAAATAAATGTTGAAAACACCTTGACCATTGCCCGTCGGCTCTCGGAAACAGGAGCTGCTCTTTTTTTCCCTTCCACAAGTCTTGTTTTTGATGGCAGCATCCCCTTCCGGTATGCCAATGATCCAGTTAATCCCCAATGCGAATATGGTTGCCAGAAGGTGGAGACAGAGCTTGGTTTAGCCTCATTAACGGAGAGGGTGGCCATCATTCGTTTTACCAAGATCATTGGACCTGCCATGCCCCTGGTGTATAATTGGATTGCTAATCTAAGGCAAGGAAAGACGATTCACCCTTTTTCCGATATGGTCCTTGCTCCTGTTTCGCTCCGTTATGCCGTAAAAGTGATCATTGCGGTTATGGAAAAGAAAAGCTACGGTCTCTGGCAAGTTTCCGCCAAGGAAGACGTAACTTATGAACAACTGGCACGGTACGTTGCAGAAAAAAGGGCTGTTCCACAAAAATTGATACAACCTGTTAAGGCAGAACAATCCGCTTTGAAGTTAGAAACAATTCCTGCGCATACAACGCTAGATACATCAAGATTGCAAGATGAATTGGGTATTGAACCACCTGCAGTGTGGGAGACGCTTGATGAAGTCTTAAGGGTACAGAATGAACATCCATAATAAAAATCAATTTGTGTATTCATGTCATATCCTCAAGGATCAAGAACTTATTCTTTAAAAAACACTCTTTTTACTTGTACGACACGAACAGTAATATGCATTCAGATAAAATATGTCCAATCTGTGAAAATGCATCTTTCGATACTTTAATAAAGTTTGAGAATATTCCCCCGTCCGGTTACCTTCTTTCAGACCCCAATAAATCGCTATGTTTGGAGAATCTCATTTTTGAATATTGTACTAATTGTTCAGTTATTAGGCTTAAATCATCTAATAGATGTAACGATTATAGCCAAGCAATGCGTACAACTTCTCGTCAAATGCCTCATTATGCAAGACAAATAATAGAATCTTTGAAAGATTATGGCGTCGGGCTTGATAAGCTCTTAATCGAGATTGGTACCAATGATGGAGCATTATTAGATATCGCCGTAAATGAGGGCTATACGAATATATTAGGCGTAGAGCCATCCTTAATATGTGCAGATATTTGTAAAGCTAAAAATCATTTGGTAGAAAATGTGCACCTTAATCAAGCTGAGGCAAATAAAATTCTAAAAAAATGTGGACCGGCTTCTGCCGTTATTTGCAGGCACACCATAGAACACGTACCAAATCCTTACGATTTTTTGAGTTCCATCAGTACGCTGTTATTAAATGATGGTTTATTAATACTCGAAACACCAAATTCATACAGCATAATAGCCGAGTTACAAGGACACGAGCTATGGGATGAACACTCTTACAGCTTCACAGATAATAATTTGGATTATTTAATTCAAAAATTGGGATTTACTCTTGTAAATAAAGAAACAGGTTTTCATCAAGGGGCAAAAAATATCCTGCTTTGGTGTAGATTAACAAATGGTAATTATAAGGATATTGTTCCATATCAGGCTAATCCCAATGATATTAATTACTGCAAATCTTTTACTCCGCGTTGGTATGTCTATTGCGAAAAATTATTAGATGCATCAAGGCTATGGCCACGTCCCATTGTATGTATTGGGGCATCGCATCCACAAATGAATTTTTTACATTACACGGGCTTGTCACCACTAATTGATATACTTGTCGATGATGACCCGTTAAAGATTGGGCGTTATGCACCTTTATCGCACCCTACACAGATAGTTAGTACGAATCAATTGATACCTACAGGTTCATTATCGCCGGGAACTATTCTACGAACAGCTTTCGGTTATAGTGAATGGATGGATAAGGTCTGTAATTTATTTAAAGAGAATGCGCTGATAATAAATATCTATGATGATTTTCTCTGAGGTCCATGCATAAACAAATAAAGACTGATTGTAACTTATGAGCGCAGGAACCTTTATCGAGAGACAAGTGCTACAGATTCAGAAGGGCGGGCGGGCAGTGCTGTTCAGAAAGATGAAGATAGCATTGCAAATTCTACCCAAGTTGTCTTTGCACATCGTCGCTGCCCTCCTTGCTATCCCCGTTGTGCTTGTGCTTCGCATAATCCGGCCTTGGTTACTGCTGCGATGGGGAGGCATGATTAGTTCGCGCATCGGCCATTTTGCCGCTAATACTGAGATGTACCTCTGCGAGCGGGATGCGGGTATCAATGTGGCAAAACAACACTATCTGGATCTTTTCTACATGGCTTATAGGCCAATCTGCAATCAGCAACTGGCAACCATGTGGAAGCGGGTTCTGCGTGTCTGGCCTTCTTGGATTCTGGCCCCCATCAGCCGGGTCAATCGTCTGATACCCGGGGGCGCGGTTCATGAAATCGGCAACAACACCCAGCATGATCGGGACGTGCACAACTTGCTGGATAGATTTCCACCGCATCTGAAATTTACTCCCGAAGAAGAGGCAAGCGGTGAGGCTGGCTTGCGGACGCTTGGTATTCCGCATAGCGCCCGCTTTGTCTGTCTGACCGTCCGCGATAGCGCTTATCTGGATGTCCACCTAGGGGGAAATTGGAACTATCACAACTACCGCAACAGCGATATCAAAAACTACATCCTGGCTGCTGAGGAACTGGCAGATCGCGGTTACTATGTGATTCGGATGGGTGCGAAAGTCATGGAGGCTATGAAGATTACTCATCCAAGAATAATTGATTATGCTACAAATGGTATACGCAGTGAATTTATGGATATCTATCTGGGTGCGAAATGTGAATTTTGCATTTCAACGGGAATGGGCTTGGATGCAATACCCGCGATTTTCAGGCGACCTATTGTTTTCGTAAATCTGGTTCCATTGGCGTACCTGCACACTTTCAGAACGGAATTTATCTCGATAACAAAGAAGCACTTCTCAAAAGAAGAGGGAAGAATCCTCACCATGCGAGAAATCTTCAACCATGGCTTTGGTTTTTGTATGTTCACCTCCGACTACGAATCTAAAGGCGTCGAACTAATTGAAAACACCTCCGAAGAAATCCGCGGCGTTGTTGTCGAAATGGTTGAACGACTAACCGACACCTGGCAACCCCACGCGGACGATGAAGCCCTGCAGCGCCGCTTCTGGGAGATATTCAACGAAGCAATGGATAACTATCAGGGACGACCCCTGCATGGCGAAATACTTGCACGCTTCGGGGCACACTTCCTGCGAAACAACCGTGACTGGCTGAAATAGGTTAAGAACTGTTCAATGAGTAGCGCTTTTTGACGGGAAATCTCACTGCGATTTCGATCGTTCGGAATAGAAAATAAGTGGTTATCATGTCTCGAACTAATATCCTCATTTTCAGAGTGCTGTTTGTAGTTGGTATTGTTATGATCGCATTGGCATTGGTGGTTGATAGGGTAGGACTCGGTATACCAGGCTTTGGGTACGGACAATGGCGGCTGATTCTGGGCGGCGGAGTGTTGTTGCTCCTGGCAATAGCGGTGCGTGTGTTTGGTCTCCAGGCGCTTGTACCCGTTCAATTGCCCAGTTCTGGTTACCAGGTGAGACAAGAGGTTGCCGCACTGTGGCGATCGATTCGCGCCAGGCCGTCCGATGTCATCATCGCCTTTGCTTTCTTTTGTGCCGCCGTGGTTGTGGTAACACTGTATATATCCGCTTTTATGTCAAGTGGTGTTGTCAGTGTGACAAGTCAGTATCATAATTCTGCAACCGGGAGCCAACCAGCATTTCAGTATGTTGTAGTCGGGAACACACCTGTTTCTTCTTTAGGCGGAAAATTACAGCATATCCCGCTGGCCAGAATTATTTCGCAACTATCGCGTATGTTTACTGCTGTTTTTCCTTATATCTCTCCTCTTGGTATTTTATTTGGAGTGGTAGTTGTCCTGGTTTATGGCATTTTTCGATTGGGAATGGGACGGATAGCGGCAGTACTTTGTACGCTGTCCTTCATGATTTCCTCAATTCAACTGAATCATTTAGTTCCTTTCTGGGACAAATATTATGCCAGGGTGCCATTTGTTTTTTCCTTAGTGTTTATTATGGGAACGTTAATAGTCAAACCATTCAAACCATCCAGGACTATTGTCTTGGCAACCGTCGCCGGGATTGTTCTGGGTATTAGTCTTATGTTTCGACCGGATTTACTGGTTTTCTTACCCATTATCGCACTCACGTTGTTTTGCTTCCTACCAGGTCCAATGTACGCCAACCTGAAAGTCAAACTGGCTGCCCTGATGTTTTTTGTTCTGGCTTTGTTTTTTACCTTTTCTAGTTGTCCTTATTGTGGATTAGACCGAAGAGCTAATTCTCATGCTATTTTAAACGGTTCTACGCCATTCTTCGACGCCCGTTTGGGACTCAAAAACCCCGGATATGATTGGAACTCTTTGCATCTTGACAATTTTACTTCTTTTATGAGTTTTGCCCAAGCGAGGGTGTTTGATAAAGATATCCCATACAGTGGATACGGTCCGGTGGATGACCAATTGAGAAGAGTCGTGCTAAACTTTCCGGCGGATATGTTAGTCCGCTTCTACGCTTCGGCATTGAGAGTCATGGAGATTCCTTTTACTTATACTCTACCACCGGCGGGGGTAACCGACCCATTTATTACTTCTATCTATAGTGGACGAGCGGTTCTACTAAACTTTCTGGCTGGGTCTGGCCTCTGGCTGTGGGGGGCTGCCCTGCTGATGATCAGCGCCCATAGCCTGCGCAAAGGCATATTTTGTCTCTTACTGTTACCACTACTAGTAACTATTGTGTTTGTACACCTGGTCGGATATTATTTCTTCTATTTAGAGTTTGTTACTTATTGGGCTCTTGGTTTTGTATTCCAACATGGCTTGCCATACATTGCTCGTCTGGCGAAGCAGGATACACGCAGTGAACTGCGGCGGTGGGTTGCCCAACCGCGGCGCTGGTGGAATCCGGCGGTACAACGCGCTGTTGCTGTTGCTTTTGCTGTTGCGCTGCTTCTATGGACGCCGCTGTTTGTTCTGCGCCAGTATCAGTCGGCGCAGGTAGCCAATATTTTGCGCCAATATGATACTGCTGCGTTGGAATCTCTGCCGCTAGAGGCACTACCTCTGGAAAACAATGGTGTACTGCTGTCAAGTCCGCAGCAATTCAAGCCGCTGACTGAGGAATCAATCAAGATTATGGAGTTGATGGCGGAGTTCAGCGATCAGAAATGCGGCTATTCAACTGTCTGGGTAACCCTCCGCTACGAGGGAATACCTGGTCCAGGTTTAGAAACAATGGATTGGTCTCGATCGATAAGCATTGATCTGGCCCCTCCTGGAACAAATATCACCCGCCTGTTTTTTCCTGCCATGGCTCTGAAAGATATAAATTGTCCTGGCCGTTCTAATTATTTTACAGGTATAGAAATGTCGGCGGAACAGAGAGCCTGTCTGCGTGGTTTGTATATTGTTAAGGATCCACGGCAACTTTCGATTTTGTTGACTGTGAAGAGACCTCTTGCCGGGGATGCCTTGTACCGACAGTTGGCAGAGTGGGGGGGCAGTCGCATTCACACAGTACCGGACCAATTGCCGGTAACGAGGGTAAATGAGTTGTTTGCTAAGCCACTCTTGCCTATAACCGATGCCGAGATTGATTATAGGGACCCAATTGTTCACTTGGTAGGTGGTAAATCTTCAACTTCCTTGCGAGTCAACGGGTATGTTAAAGATAATAGCGCTATTAATCCCGAATTTCCCATACAAGGACCACGCTGGCAATTTGGGAGATCGTCTTTAGTAGATGCGGAGTCACTTCTGGTGGATACTGACCTTTTGATCACAAAAGCCAAATGGCATAAAAAGGGCAGCGCTTTCGTTGTCAGGGGAGAGTTGTATAGCGGCGGTGTAATCTTCGGGCTGATGAAAGATAATCGTCCCTCTGGCTCGGTAATCATTACTAACCCGGGTACATTCGTTGTAATCATCGAGGTGCCTCAAGACGGAATGTATGCGATTGGCTTAGCGAACTATGTGGCTTATTATAATACGATGGAGAACCGTTTGGCAGCACAAGCGGGATGGGTTGAGAAATAAGAGATTGAGTTGAGTATTTCTAGGATTAAAATTTGAGCCTGACACAGAAATCGGCCCAAAAGGGGCGTTTTGCAAAGGTCTCATTGTGTTAGAACGAGATTGAGGTCTCATGAACATACTAATCGTTGCTCCTAAATATAAACGCCATTCGGAAGAAAGCTATGAATTTCCCCTCGGTATAGCATATATATCATCTTCGCTGAAAAATAATGGCTTCCATGTTCATTGTATTGATTTGAACCATTATTTTAATATCAACAAGGCATTACAGGAGGTTGTCGAACAACATCATATCGAAGTGCTGTGTACTGGTGGAATTTCTGCTCATTTTTTAATCATAAAAGATATACTTAATTTTGCGCACAATTATAGTCCTATACTAATTACCGTTATAGGGGGTGGGATAATTACCGCTGAACCCAAGGTGGCCTACGAGGTATTATCTCCAACATACGGTGTAGTTGGCGAAGGTGAAGAAACAATCGTTGAACTTTTAAATACAATAGAAAACAATAAAGATTTGAGTAAGATTAACGGTATTGTTTATAAAGATAACAAAAATAATATAATTGAAACTCCTAAAAGAAAACGAATAGCCAATCTAGACCAAATCTCTTTTCCAGATTTCGAAGGATTTCAAATTGAAAAACAATTAAAGAATCAAATGCCAAATGATGCTTCTATATTCCACGTTTTAAAAAGTACTCCCCGCATGCTGCCAATAATATCTAGCAGAGGATGTCCGTATAGTTGTAGTTTCTGTTTTCATCCGCTTGGGAAAGGATATAGACAACGTTCACTGGATAATTTCTTTAATGAACTGGAATTATTAATTAATAAATATGAAATAAACTATGTAAATGTATTTGATGAACTATTTTCCGTGAATGAAAAAAGGGCTTACGAGTTCTGCCAAAGGATGAAACAGTATAATATTAATTGGGGAACGCAAATGCGAGTAGATAACGTTGATGAGGAAATTCTGAGGGTATTTAAAGACTCCGGTGGTAGCTGTATTAGTTACGGGATTGAAAGCGCCAGTAATATTGTATTAAAAAGCATGAAAAAGAATATTAAAGTTGAACAAATAGAACATGCACTTGGACTTACAAAAAAATCGAAGATAAGCATTCGAGGAAATCTGATTTTTGGTGACTCTGGAGAAACTGTTGATACTATTAAAGAAACAATCGATTGGTTTGATAAGCACAGTGAATATGCACTTTCTATTGGAATGATAGCGACTTATCCTGGCTCAAAGCTTTATTATCAAGCCGTTGAAAAAGGTTTAATCAAAGATAAAAAGGATTTTATTCGAAAAGGAAGCGGGGTGTTTAATCTTTCTGATTTGCCTAAAGATCAATTTGCAAAACTACCTTTGTTATGTCGAACCAAAAGCCTGAAATCTCAATTGCAGAATGCCGGCGAAATTGTTTTTATAAAAAAGTTACAAAAAATTAAAATTAGGGGAGATATTGTAAATGTTAAAATTTATTGTCCGCATTGTAAATATTGCAATGAATATGAATCATATAATATAAGAGACTTCGGCACTAAATGGGGCATAGAATTGATTTGCAAAGAATGTTATCAAAAGTATTATTTGCTTATCAACCGCTTATCCTCCCACGCATTACTAAATTACTATAAATTCTTACTATCTCTGCCATACAATATCGGTGTTAAACTGTTCAATAAAATTGATAGGCTTTTATATATAACAAATCGATTACTATCAGTGTTTAAATTTTCACCAAAACAAAATCTGCATAGATTAAAAATGTTTATATACAGGAGCACAAAACCGGTTAAATCACCAGGTCTGAAAAGGCTTGACTAATACACATTATGAGAATGGCCAGGTTTCGCGTTCTGAAAGAGCATTTAATATGAAAGCAATTTTATTAATTAAGTTTATTTTCAAACAATTCCGGAGGTTAGTTTTATTCAACATCCTAATTCTAATCTTAACGGGTTTCCTAGACGCTGTGTCAATCCTTTGTATTGCTCCAATTTTTGATTTGCTTGTACATCCTGATTTGCAAAATATCAGTTCTCTTACACAGAAAATTATAAAGCTCATGGATGATATAGGTTTTACTGTTTCGCTTAATAGGTTGTTAGTAATCTTTATACTTATTAATGTAATAAGAAGTTTTATGTATGTGGCTTCGAATTATTTTCTTTTAGAAATTAAATTCGCTTTGCTCCGCAAAATTTTTCTTGATACGTACGAAGAATTTTTTCAAGCTAAATGGTATTTTTTTAGTTCAAATAGACAGGGGGAACTTTACAATACTTTTTCTCGTGAAATTACGATTGTTGCTGATGCATTTAGCGCTATATCAGGTTTCTTTGCTAAAAGTATTCAATGTATATTGTTTGTTGTAGTGCCATTTGCTATCTCATGGAAACTTTCTTTGATTTCATTATCCTGTGCCATTTTATTTGCTTTGCCCTTTACGTTCCTTGGGAAATTTAGCTATCGATTGGGCAAAATAAGTAACGCAACAGCAAATGAAATATATTCTGTTATTCAGGAAAGCTTTTCTTCTGCAAAGATAATTTTAGGATTTGGCAATCAAAATATAGGTTATTCATCTCTTGCCAAAAACATAAATACGCATTTTCGCGCAGGTCATAGAGCTCGGATTATTGAAACCGGCATTCCAAATCTATATCAACCTTGCGGCATAATTGTTTTGGTAATCACACTATTTGCAGGACAAATGCTGAATATCCATATAGCAGAAATTGTTGTTATATTATATTCTTTTTATAGAATTATTCCATTATTCGGTTTCCTAGTAACTCAAAAGACCTCACTTGACAATTTCTTTCCAAGTTATGAGCAGATTGTTTTATTACAGGAGCATGCCAAAGAATGGCGTCAAAAGTCGGGTGAAACATCATTCAACGGCTTTAAAGAGAAAATTGAATTGGAAAATGTTTTCTTTGCTTACCCCGGGGATCAACCTGTATTGATGGATATAAACGTGTTAATTCCGAAAGGGAAAATGGTTGCTATTGTTGGTGAATCAGGAAGTGGGAAATCAACTCTTATTGACATTATTATGGGATTCAATGATCCGTTAAAAGGGCTAATCACAATTGATGATGTGCAACTTCAGGAATTTTGCATTAATTCCTACCGTAAACGTATTGGCTATGTACCTCAAGATAATGCATTATTTAATATGACTATTCGTGACAATTTACTTTGGGCGAAGGAAAACGCAACCGAAACTGAAATACAAGAGGCATGTGCAATAGCAAATGCTACAGAATTTATAGAAAAACTTTCCAATAGATATGATACTTATGTTGGAGACCGTGGAGTCAGATTATCCGGTGGTCAAATACAAAGAGTTGCTTTAGCAAGGGCTATCCTTCGTAACCCGGACGTTTTAATATTAGATGAGGCGACAAGTTCATTAGATAGCAAATCAGAAAATTTGATACAAAAAGCTATAGAAACTATTTCAAAGCAGACAACTATCATAGTTATCGCCCACCGTCTTTCCACAATTACAAATGCGGATTATATTTACGTAATGAATAATGGCCGTATAGTTGAAAAGGGGACATATTTGCAATTGATAAATGATAAAGGATTGTTTAGTCAGATGATAACTTCGCAATTTTCTGGAATTAACAAACAAGATGTAGCTACAGGTTAGTTTCCCGTTAATATAGTGCTTCGAATAATTGGGTTATCTACTTGTTTAATTTACAACCTAAAACCTGTATCAATTGTTATAGAAAATGGCTATATATTTAAAATAATTATATAGTTGAAACGAAATAGAAAATGGATTTGGAAAATAAAAAAATCCTCGTTACCGGTGCCGATGGATTTATCGGCTCTCACTTGACAGAAAAACTTGTTCGCCTCGGATACAATGTCCGTGCTTTTGTATTTTACAATTCTTTTAATTCGTGGGGATGGCTGGACCATTCACCTGAAGAAATTAAAGAAAATCTTGAGATATTTGCAGGGGACATAAGGGACCCACATGGCGTGAGACAGGCCATGAAAGGATGTGATGTCGTTTTCCATCTGGCCGCTTTGATTTCAATTCCTTACTCGTACCACTCGCCGGACACCTACATCGATACCAACGTAAAGGGGACTCTTAATATCGCGCAGGCGGCGCGAGAACTTGGTATATCAAAAGTTATTCACACCTCTACGAGCGAAGTTTACGGTACGGCCCAATTTGTGCCCATCACGGAGGCTCATCCTTTACAAGGACAATCCCCTTATTCCGCAAGCAAAATCGGGGCGGATCAGGTTGTCATGTCTTTTTACCATGCCTTCAACACTCCTGTTAGCATTGTCCGTCCCTTTAACACCTATGGGCCAAGACAATCGGCACGGGCGATTATTCCCACCGTAATCACCCAAATTGCAAGCGGAAAAAGAAAAATAAAATTAGGATCGCTGCATCCGACACGGGATTTTAATTATGTAAAAGACACAGTGAACGGCTTTGTTGCTGTGGCAAAGTCGGATCAGACTATAGGGGAGGTCATCAATATCGGCAGTAATTTTGAAATTTCCATTGGAGAAACTGTAAAAATCATTGCCGATATCATGAACAAGAGTATAGAGATCGAAGTCGATTTGCAGCGTATTAGGCCGGAAAACAGTGAAGTGGAAAGACTGTGGGCAGATAATAGTAAAGCCAAAAAAATAGCAGGATGGACGCCAGTATATGGAGGTATCGAAGGATTAAAAAAAGGATTGGAAGAAACAACAACATGGTTTATGAATACTGAACATTTACGGCAATACAAACCGGGAGAATATAATATCTGATGGCACAACTGGATATCGACAGCATCATAAACGCCATCAAAAGTGTTATTCCCGACCATAAAGGGCCGGTGGACCTGCATGAGCCGTGCTTCGGCGGGAATGAATGGTTCTATCTAAAAGATTGTCTTGACTCTACCTGGGTCTCTTATATGGGTCAGTTTGTTGACAAATTTGAATCCATGCTTGCCGACTTCACAGGCGTTAAAAAGGCGGTAGCCGTTGTGAATGGTACCGCAGCCCTGCATATTGCATTAAAATTGACAGGAGTTGAAACAGGGGATGAAGTTTTAGTCCCGGCATTGACTTTTGTGGCGACAGCCAACGCCGTCACTTATTGTGGTGCCCTCCCTCATTTCGTTGATAGTGAAGAAAGAACACTGGGGCTTGATCCCTATAAACTGAAGGATTATCTTAGCAATATTGCTAAAGTGAATTCGGATAGCTGTATGAATAAGTTTTCCGGGAGGCGGATTAAAGCGGTCATCCCAGTGCATACATTCGGTCATCCCGTCGATCTCGATCCCCTAATTGAGGTCTGCAATGAATACAAAATCGTAATGGTCGAGGACGCCGCCGAATCGCTCGGCTCTTACTATAAGGGCACGCACACGGGAAACTGGGGAAAGCTTTCCATCCTGAGTTTTAATGGAAACAAAATAATTACAACCGGCGGTGGCGGTGCGATCATTACAAATGATGAGGGTCTAGGCAAACTGGCTAAACATCTGACATCAACTGCAAAAATCCCCCATCAATGGGAATACAGACACGATTATATCGGGTACAATTATCGACTACCCAATATCAATGCCGCCCTGGGTTGTGCCCAGATGGAACTGCTTCCAAAGTTTTTAGAACAAAAACGCCATCTTGCCGAACGTTATAAAAATGCTTTTAGGGGAATAAGAGGCGTCCGTTTCTTTACGCAACCTCCCTTTGACAAGAGTAATTATTGGCTGAATGTTCTTCTTTTGAATGAGTCCTTTTCCGACAAACGTGATGAAGTTCTCAAAAAGTCGAATGATTGCGGCCTCAAAACACGTCCTGCCTGGAATTTATTGAATACCTTACCAATGTTTCGAAATTCTCCGGCAATGGATCTTAGTAATGCTGAAAACTTAACAAAGCGTATAATTAATCTTCCCAGCAGTTCGTTTTTGGGAAAGGCAGATGCATAAACGTAAAATTTGCGTCGTAACCGGTTCGCGAGCAGAGTATGGGCTTATCTATTGGCTCATGAAAGAGATCCAGAAAGATCCTAATCTGGAGCTTCAAATTGTTGCTACCGGTATGCATCTTTCCCCCGAATTTGGTTTGACTTACCGCAAGATTGAAGAAGACGGTTTCCAGATCAATGAAAAAGTGGAGATGCTTCTTTCCAGTGATACACCGGTCGGCATAGCCAAATCCGTTGGTCTGGGAATAATAGGATTTGCCGACGCCGTTTCGCGCTTGAATCCGGATATTTTAGTGGTCCTGGGCGATCGATACGAAATATTTACCGCTGCCCAGGCGGCCATGGTGGAAAGAATCCCCATTGCGCATATCCACGGTGGTGAAACTACAGTGGGGGCAATCGATGAAGCCATGAGACATGCCATCACGAAGATGTCTCATTTTCATTTCACAGCAGCGGAAACCTATCGAAAAAGGGTCATCCAGATGGGCGAAATACCGGAACGGGTCATGAATTATGGCGCACCTGGACTCGACAACATAAGTAAAATAAAACTTCTTGATAAAATCCCTTTTGAAAAGACCATAGATTTTCAACTTGATGATCTGTCTTTCTTGATCACGTATCATCCTGTAACCTTAAGCGCTGAAAACCTAGAAAAAACCTTTAACGAACTATTAAAAGCTGTCAATCATTTTTCTGAAGCAAAGATCATTTTTACAAAAGCGAATGCAGACGCGGCGGGTCGGATCATCAATCAGAAAATTGATGAGTATGCCGAAAGCAATCCATTACGAGTAAAAGTTTTTACATCCATGGGGCAATTGCTCTATCTGAGTGCAATAAAGAATGTGGATATAGTTATTGGAAATTCATCAAGCGGCCTTATCGAAGCACCCGCAATGAAGAAGCCGACGGTAAATATAGGAGAACGCCAGAAAGGCCGATTAAGGGCCGACTCTGTCATAGATTGCGAAGAAAAAGAGCAGACAATTGTGTCGGCAATAAAAGAAGGATTATCTCCTGGGTTTAAAAAAATATTGGAAAATGTTGTATCCCCTTATGGACAGGGTGACGCATCTTTCAATATAAAAGAATATTTAAAACAAGTATCCCTGCAGAACGTTCTGATGAAACGATTCTATGATATAAAATATGATTACCGATCAGAAAAATAAAAAGACACCTGTTTATATTATCGCTGAAGCTGGTGTAAACCATAACGGCAGCATCGAGATGGCAAAACAACTCATCGATGTCGCAGTTGAAGCCGGTGCTGACGCCGTAAAATTCCAGACTTTTAAAGCAGAAAAAATTGTCAGTCGATACGCACCGAAAGCCGAATACCAGAAAAAGACAACTATCGAAACAGAATCTCAGTTGGAAATGCTAAAAAAGCTTGAATTGAATGAACAGTCCCATCGTATCCTGATTGACCATTGCCAATCAAGAAAAATTCAATTCTTATCCACACCATTCGATTTTTACAGTATTGATCTTCTGACAAACACTTTTGACTTGCCCTGTTTGAAAATTGGCTCAGGAGAAATTGCCAATGGACCTTTCTTATTAAAAGCTGCTGAATCCGGTAAACCGATTATTCTTTCTACAGGTATGAGCACTTTAGGAGAAATTGAAGAAGCCTTAAGCGTTTTGGCGTTCGGTTATACAAGCAGTGGCAAAAATGCGTCAATGAAAAGCTTTCGTGATGTATTTCAGACTGAAAAAGCGCAACGGGCATTAAGGGAAAAGGTGAAGATTCTTCATTGCACATCCGAGTATCCGGCATCGTTCAAGGAAGTGAATCTTGCTGTCATGGAAACGCTACGCTTGTCATTTGGCCTCCTTGTGGGTTTATCCGACCACACGCCTGGTATAGCAGTTTCTATTGCGGCGGTGGCATTGGGTGCAAGTATTATAGAAAAACATTTTACTTTAGATAAAAACCTTCCTGGGCCGGATCATAAAGCATCGTTAGAACCATATGAATTGAAGGAAATGGTAAAGTCCATACGGCAAGTTGAAGCATCTTTGGGAAGTTCCATGAAGCTTCCAACACAATCAGAGAGCAAAAATCGTGATATTGTCCGTAAAAGCCTGGTTGCAGCTATAGCGATTAAGAAGGGTGATATTCTCTCTCTGGAAAACCTCACGATTAAAAGACCCGGAACCGGCATATCCCCGATGTATTATTGGGATTTGCTTGGGAACAGATCCGATAAAGATTATTTAGAAGACGAATTGATAACAAAATGAATTTCTCTGTAATTATTATCGGCTCAGGCGGCCATGCGAAGGTTTTGATTTCTGTATTAAAACTTTTAAATATAAATATTTTGGGGATTACAGATTTAGTTGCAGATAAAATTGACAATAGAACAAACGGTATTTCTATTCTGGGTAACGATAATAAAATCCTGGACTATTCACCTGATTCAATTGAGCTTGTAAACGGAATCGGATCCGTATCATCAACAGAAAAACGTAAAAACATATATGTAAAATTCAAGGATTATGGCTATTCATTTGCGAACGTTATCCATCCATCAGCCATGATCATGAATGAAGTGCAGTTAGGAATGGGTGTGCAAATCATGGCCGGCGCCATTGTTCAACCTGGCTGCGTGATTGGTGATAATTCCATTATCAATACCGGCGCTATCGTGGAGCACGATTGTATTATCAGTGAACATGTTCATGTGGCTCCGGGTGCTGTCCTTTCCGGAGGTGTTCATATAGGCGCCATGACCCATATCGGGACATCAGCATCTGTTATTCAAGGAGTTGAGATAGGTCAGGCCACCGTTGTTGGTGCCGGAGCCGTTGTTGTAGCCGACATTCCTTCTGGAGTTAAGGCCTTAGGCGTACCTGCAAAGATTATTTAAAAAAGAGGATAGCGATGGATGTAGCAAAACTTAAATCTTTTCTGATACAGCAAGATGTGTCGATCAAGCAGGCGATGTTACATTTGACTCAAAAAGGAATAAAAATCCTTTTTATAATAGATGAGAATCACAAACTTGCTGGAACGATTACTGATGGGGACATTCGGCGGGGGATAGCAAGTGGCAAAGAGTTGACAACAGAGATTACACAAATAATGCCAAAAAATTACTTTAGTGTGAACATCGATGATGAAAATGCGAAACAAAAAGCCAAAGAATTGATGAAGCAACACCTTATTGAATATGTCCCTATAATAGATGATGAAAGGAGATTAATTGATATAGTATCTTGGCATGACTACATTATTACAGAATCAAATAACGAAAAACAGGCATTATTACATAACCCTGTAATAATTATGGCAGGCGGCAAAGGGGTAAGATTAGATCCTTTCACAAAAATACTGCCCAAGCCCTTAATCCCTCTGGGTGAAAAGCCAATAATTGAAGTTATCATGGATCGCTTTTACGAGCGCGGCTTTTACAAATTTAAGCTTGTGATAAACCATAAAAAAGAAATGATAAAACTCTATTTCAGTGAGAATAATTGGCCATATGAAATAGAATTGATAGAAGAAAGTGAATATTGCGGCACTGTGGGTGGTCTCTACCTATTAAAAGATAAAATTGAAAGTACTTTCATCTTGACTAATTGTGACACTTTACTCGAAGGCGATTATGGAGAATTCCTGAATTGGCACATGGAAAACAAATGTTTATTAACTATTATCGGTTCTCATAAAGAAGTTGCGTTACCCTACGGAGTCCTCAACATGGTTAATGGCACTCTTATCGAAATGATTGAGAAACCAAAATATGATTTATTCGTGAACACTGGTACATATGTCATGGAACCAGAGATTTTAGATTACATAAGTGATAATGAAAATATGGACATTGATGAATTGATAATAAAATTGAAATCGACTAATAAAAATAAAGTTGGTGTATTTCCCTGCTGGGGAAGATGGTTTGATATAGGACAATGGGATGAATACAAAAAAACTCTTAAAACCATGGGAATTGAAAGCTAATGTATTCAGGTCTTTTTTCATGTGATAATAAGACAGCAATCGTAACGGGTGGATGCGGCCTTATTGGTAGAGAGATCGTCCAAGGTTTATCCCAATACGGAGCTGTGGTCTATAATGCGGACCAAAATGAAACTGCCGCTCAAGAGCTCACAGCCCAAAATATTAAATATTTAAATGTCGATATTACATCTGAAAAATCAGTTCAAAAAGCTTTACAGAAGGTCTTAAATCAGAGTGGTAAAATTGATATTTTAGTCAATTGTGTCTATCCAAGATCAAAGGATTGGGGCTTAAAATTTGAATATGTAAATTATGATTCATGGAAACTAAATGTTGATCACCATCTGGGCGGTTATTTCATCATGTGCAGGGAAGCGGCAATGGTCATGAAAGATCATGGCGGTGGCACTATCATCAATTTAGCTTCTATCTATGGAATTGTGGCGCCGGATTTTTCTATTTATGAAGGAACAGAAATGACCATGCCTGTTGCATATGCCTCAATTAAGGCCGGGGTTATTGCCTTAACGAAATATATCGCAACCTATTTCGGCCGCCATAATATCAGGGCAAACACAATATCGCCAGGAGGTATATATGACAATCAATCCCCATCTTTCGTTGATAAGTATTCTCAAAAAACTCCTTTGGGCAGGATGGGTAAACCGGGTGAAATCGTCGGAGCGGTAATTTATCTTGCATCCGATGCATCTTCATTCGTAACAGGACATAATCTTGTAGTTGATGGCGGTTGGACAGCCTGGTAATAGAAAAAAGATGAATGTTTTAGTCATCGGATATGGCTCAATAGGAAGAAGGCATGTACTCAATCTAACAAAATTAGACTGTATTGATGAAATAGTCGTCTATACAAAGATTAAAAATGATCTTGATAAATCTTATGAGAAAAAGGTCACATTCATCGATGCTTCTATATTGACCTTGAGTGCTGCCTGTAATCATCTAAAATTTGATTTTGCGATCATTGCCAATCAAACATATAAACATATCGATACCGCAATCACCCTCGCTCAAAAAGGATTTGATTTGTTTGTTGAGAAACCGCTTTCACATAACCTTGAAAAAATCGATATCTTAAAAGAAACCGCGCGGAATAAGAAAATAAAAATATTCGTTGCGTACAACTTAAGATTTTTACCGGCCATTCAATATATTAAAAATCAATTATCACTAAAAGTGCTGGGTGATTTGTATTTTGCAAAAATTGAAGTGGGGCAATATTTACCCTCATGGAAGACCAATATTAATTATATAGATTCTTATAGCGCAAACGCTGAATATGGCGGGGGGGTTGCTCTTGATCTTTCTCATGAGGTGGATTACATGCGATATCTCTTCGGTGAGCCGGATCTATGGAAAACATTAAAATCAAAAGTAAGTGATCTTAAAATTAATTCCGAGGATATCTTTGAAGGCATTTATAAATATCGACAGGGGTTTATATGTAATGTTCATATGGATTATCTGCAGTGTAAAACAAAGCGACGAATACATATAGTGGGCAGCAAAGGATACATTACATGTGACATGATAGAAAAATGGATTGAAATCTCTTCAAAAGAAAATGAAATCAGATTGACAGAAAAAAACCTATTCAACGTTGAAAACACATATATTGAAGAATTGCTTCACTTCATACAAAATATAAAATTGAATAAAGAACCGGATATATCAGTGGATGATGGAATAAAAGCGATAAAATTATTGGAAGATGGCCATGACCGATAAATATGAAACGATATGTATTATACCGGCAAGAGGAGGTTCAAAAGGAATACCCAGAAAAAATGTCAGAAAACTAGCTGGCAAGCCATTAATTGCTTACACAATTGCGCAAGCACTGCAATCACGATATATCGACAGGACCGTTGTTTCCACCGATGATGAAGAAATCGCAGATATTTCAAAACAATACGGAGCTGAAGTGCCATTTATAAGGCCTTCAGATCTATCTGGCGATGATGCTTCAACCATTGATGTTCTATTGCATGCCATCAAATGGATGGAACAATATGAAAAATATAATTTTGACATCCTTGTCCTTCTGCACACTACAACTCCTTTAAGGAGGATAAGCGATATTGATTCCTGCATCAAGCTGTTGATCGAGACAAAAGCCGATAATGTATTTTCGGTGACAGAGGCACATCGGAATCCCTACTTTAACATGATAGAACTTAATTCCGCAGGGGAAATAAGTCTTGTAAAAAAAGGAAATTATATCACGAGGCAATCCGCTCCCAAAGTTTACGATTTGAATGCATCTATCTATGTCTGGTGGAAAGACATTTTAAAAAATGAGAAGAACATCTTTTTAAGAAAAAGCAAAATTTATGTTATGCCCAAAGAAAGGTCAATAGACATCGATGATGACTTAGATTTCAGGATTGCCGAGTTTCTTCGGGTAAATTTGCTATAAAGGGACCTTTTTTATATGGCTGAAAAAGTATTTTGGTGTAAGAACTGTTTAAATATGTCAACAAGACCGAGGGTTGAATTTGACGAAAGGGGATGGTGTAACGCCTGTCAGTGGATGGAAAAAAAGAAGATCATGGATTGGACGCTTCGCAAAAAGGAATTAGAGGCATTGCTTGATAGATATCGTTCACAATCAGGCGGGTTTGACTGTATCGTTCCAGTTAGCGGGGGAAAAGATGGATCCAGCACTGCTTATAAATTAAAAAATCTCTATGGAATGCATCCTCTTGCAGTTACGGTTCGGCCGGCCCTTGAATTATCCATAGGAAATGAAAACCTTTTAAATTTCATCAATAAAGGTTTTAATCATATTCATGTGGGTCCTGATGTAAATATCATGCGAAGAATTAATAAATTGGGATTCATCGAGAATGGTTTTCCATACTATGGCTGGCTTATTGCTATTTTTTCTGCAGTTGTAAGGATAGCCGTCAATTTTGACATCCCTCTTTTATTTTATGGGGAAGATGGCGAAGTAGAATATGGTGGCTCTACAGAATCAAAAAACAAGAGTTTATTTGATATCGAATATATGAAGCGCGTCTATTTTGAGGCAGGATATGAAAAAGTCTTTAAAAAATTAAACCTAAATAAACAAGATCTTTATTTTTTTACATTTCCTTCGGAAGAAGAATTAGAAGGAAAAGAACTTTATTTTACCCACTGGAGTTATTTTGAAGCATGGGATTCTTACAAGAATTACCTTGTAGCGAAGGAACATTGTGGCTTGAAAGAAGCAGATGACACGAATGTTGGCACCTTTACTAACTTTGCACAGAATGATCAAGCGCTCTATGCCTTACATACATATCTTATGTATCTGAAATTTGGATTTGGAAGAGCAACGCAGGATGCGGGCATCGAAATTCGACGAGGTGCTATGACCAGGGATCAAGCTGTTGAATTAGTGCGCTTATATGACAATCATTATCCGGAAGAGTTCATTGATCAATATTTAGATTATTACCAAATGAATAATAATGAATTTGATGCAGTATTAGATAAATGGGCCAATAAAGAACTTTTTGTTAAAGTTCATGGCAGGTGGCAGCCTACGTTTGAGGTTGAATAGGAGATTGTAGTGATTGTAATTATTGATTATGGAATGGGCAATCTTTTTTCTATTCAATCGGCAATTCATTATTTAGGCGCTAAATCCACGATCAGTTCTGATCCAGGTGTAATTAGTAATGCCGACAAGCTTATTTTGCCGGGTGTAGGCTCTTTTTATAAGGCAATGGATAATTTAAAGACGGATAATTTGTTTGAGGTAATAAAGCAATCCGTCAATAAAAGAAAGATACCGATACTCGGTATTTGTCTGGGGATGCAATTATTAGGTTTATCAAGCACGGAAGATGGTTGGAGTGATGGGTTTGGGTTGATTGACTGCCCCGTTGATCGATTTAATGATAAAACATTTATCGGACTTAAAATTCCCCACGTTGGATTCGATACAGTCTCCGTCAAAAGAAAAAGTAAATTATTTGCGGGCTTAAAATCTGAAGTTGATTTCTATTTTACGCACAGTTACAGAATGGCATTTAAAGACCAGCCTTACGCTGTTGGAACGTGTTTACATGGGGAGCCTTTTATAGCTGCCTTTGAAAAGGAGCATGTTTGTGGCACGCAATTTCATCCTGAAAAAAGTCAAACGAATGGGCTTGTTTTATTAAAAAACTTTATCGATAAATTTTAATGGCCAAGAAGAGATTAATTTTTACGCTTTTGTATAATGACGGCAGCTTCATGCTTAGTCGAAATTTCAGATTGCAGCGTGCCGGAAATATTGAATGGCTGAAAAATAATTATGAGTTCAAAAAGATTGCTTTTACAATTGACGAATTGATCATTTTAGATGTTTCCCGCCGTAATCGGAATATTAATCAATTCTGTGATCATATTAAGTTAATTGGCCAAGAATGCTTTATTCCCATTTCGGCCGGGGGCGGCATTACTACGCGTGAGCATGCAAAAGTATTATTAAACTCAGGTGCTGATAAATTAGTAATTAATACAATCTTATTTAAAGCGCCGGCTTTTGTAAAAGAGTTGGTTAGTATATATGGGAGCCAATGTATTATTGCTTCAGTTGATGTTAAACGGCAAGGTGACAAATTTGATATTTACATAGATAATGGTTCGATAAAAATTGAATTAGAATTCGCTGAATTTATCCAGCATATCATTAATGTTGGTATTGGAGAAATCTATCTTAATTCTATGGACAAAGATGGAACGGGTTTCGGTTATATGTTTGATCTCTTGGATCATTTAAATATTATTGTGAAAGTGCCAATTATCATCGCGGGAGGCGCTGGGAATTGGCATCATCTCTTAGAAGGCCTCCAACATGATATGGTGGATGCCGTTGCCACAGCAAACTTGTTCAACTTTATTGGACAGGGTTTTCCGAATGCTCGCAAACAATTACTAAATAGCGGAATAAATTTGGCTAAATGGGAATTATAGAACGCAAATAAAGAACATGACGATGGGGATGCTTGATCTGTGTACGAACAATTGTCCAGCATACGAACTGAAGTAAGAAGATGAGAACGTTTTTCAAAAGAGAAGGATGCAATAGCAGATGTCGCCAGAAAGAATGACTTACAGAGATATTTTTAAAAATGGGAAAAAGATTAATCTGAGTCAGGTGGTTACGCTGAGTACTACTTATGAGTATCTTTTTTTATGGATTTCCTTTTTTGTCGTTCCAATTTTTGTAATACTTCGAGTGCCTGCGAATATGGTGACATTTCTCATGCTTTTAACAGGTGTGGGAGCGGCAGTATGTATAGGTTATGGAAGCGCTGTTTCAATGACCCTTGGGATTCTTTTTTATTTGGTCGCACAAGTCTTGGATGCATCGGATGGAAGTGTCGCGAGAATAACCAACACCTCGACGTTTTATGGACGATTTCTTGATGGAGTGGTAGATATGATCATACTTTGGGCTCTTCAACTTTCCTTAGCATGTGTTTTGTATGCCAACGCCCATAACAGGTTTTTTGTATGGGTAAGTATTGTGGCCGTCTTATTAACTCCATTTCATCATTTATACTTTGATCGATATTCAGCTTATGCGCGGTGGATAAACGAAGAACTTGGCTTGAATATTAAACCGTATTTAAAACGAACTCTATCACCAAAGTTGAATTGGTTTTTGAATGATTTGCAATATACATGTTTGATTGCAATACCGGTACTTTTTTCTCTTGAGAATATTTCATGGCAATATTTGCTTTTCGTATATTACATCGTTCATATTATCAGAGGAATATATTATATCGCTGTTCACACGATACAGGCGAGTAAGGTTATGAGAGTAGAGGCGAAACAAAAATAGAAAGGTGAAAGGGGACGACCTTCCTCCCTTTCGTCTCGAGAAATGTCTTTGAAGAGGTAAAAATGACAACAGGAATTAAATTTTTGCTCGTGCTTCCCAATACATTTATGGATAATATGATACCGATAGGGATTCCTCTTTTATCCGCGGGTTTAAAAAGAGAAGGGCATGATACGAAATTATTTGATACAACTTTCTACCCGACAAGAAAAAAAACGGGAGATGATTATAGGGTTGAGACATTACAGATTGCTAAAACAAATCTGGCTGATTTTGGCATTGTAAAGAAAGAGACGGACATGGCTGAAGATTTCAGAAAAATGGTTGATGAATATAATCCTGATATAATAGGTTTTTCTGTTATCGATATAACTTGGCCAATAGCTTTAAAGCTTATGCATGCTATTGGTGATTATAAAATACCCAAAATTGTGGGAGGCGTTCATGCCATACTGTCTCCGGAAAGCGTGATTAAAGAACCGAATGCCGATGACTAAATTACGAGAGATATCGATAAATGAAGGATTTATTGCCATTGAAGAATTAGCAGGGATTACCGGTTTGATGCAGCATTAAATATGCCGCAATTATCTAAAGAAGATGTGACTGGGCTTCAAAGAACATTTATTATGTATTCTGAATTTCCACGGTATATGTTTCCGTTAATTGAAAGAGCGGAAAAAGATGATGAAATGTACAAACTTCTTGTAGAGGTATATGATAATTTTAAACGGGAGGAAATGACATGAACAAGGCAAGACAGCTAAGAGAGATGTTTAATAATAAAGAATTATTGCGTATTGCCGGCGCTCATAATGGATTAAGTGCAAGCTTGGTTGAAAGAAACGGTTTTGACGTTGTGTGGGCAAGTGGTTTCGAAATATCTACTTCGTATGCTGTTCCAGATGCCAATATTCTAACGATGACACAGTTTTTAGAACGTGCCATTGAAATGAATGACGCGACAAAAATTCCAATTATTGCCGACTGCGATACTGGTTTTGGAAATTCGAATAATGTTATTTATCTGGTTAAAAGATACGAGGCGGCCGGCATTGCCGCGGTGTGTATCGAGGATAAGCATTTCCCCAAAGTTAATAGTTTTATTCCCGGCCGACAAGAGTTGGCAACTATTGCAGAATTTGTTGGTAAAATAATGGCCGCTAAAAATGCTCAACGCTCAGATGATTTTATGGTGATTGCTCGCGTCGAAGCACTTATTGCCGGCTGGGGAAATGATGAAGCGTTAAAACGGGCAAATGCATATGTCGATGCCGGTGCCGATGCTATTTTAATTCATTCCAAGTCATCATCTCCGAAAGAGATAATCGAGTTTATAAAGGGATGGCAGGATAAGGCACCTTTAGTCTTAGTGCCGACTACTTATTCTTCTATTACCATTGAAGAATTAAGTGATCTTGGGGTCAGGATGGTTATTTATGCAAATCATGGCCTCAGGGCTGCGGTGAAAGCTACAAATAATATTTTATCACAAATTAGAGACCTGGGTACAACATATCCGATTGAAGATCAGATTGCATCTATGAAAGAAATTTTTGATCTTCAAGGAATGCCAACGATGAAAGAAAATGAAGAAATTTATCTTCGATCTGGGTATGAAAAGACAGTGGCTATAATACCGGCGGCCGGAGATCATTTGAAAGAGTATTCAATGAAATCTATCTCACTTGACATTCCGATTGCCATGCTTGACATTAATGGCAAACCTTTGCTCCAGAGACAAGTTGAGACCCTGCATAAAGTTGGTGTTACGGATATCAAAGTAGTAGGCGGGTATAAAAGTAAATTAATTGATGTCGAGGGAGTTACGATCGTTGATAATAAACACTATCAGTCGACAGGACCTCTTTATTCAGTATTTTGTGCTGAAAAACATATGAAAGAAAGAGTTTTGATTATATACGGAGATGTTCTTTTTGATGATGAAATATTTCGAAAACTGTTAACGACTACTGAAGATATAACGATTCTGGTGGATGGGACATTCGATTCGAAGAATTACTGTTTCGATAAGACCTCAGAATTTATTATTTCCGTCAAAGCACCATTAAAAACTAGACGGAGAATAAACGGCCCTTCTCTAAGTAAGGTATTGAGGATAAGCGAGAGGATTCCGGTCGATGAAGCTCATTATGAATGGGCAGGTGCTTTACTGCTTTCTTCAAGAGGTATAGAAATATACAAGGAAGTATATCATAAATCGAAAAATAAATATCGGGATAAGCCCTTTCATGATGCTGACAAATTTGAGAAGACCAATTTGGGCAGCCTATTACAAGAAATAATTGATTCAGGTTATTCTGTCCATTGTTTGCCGGTCGATTCCGGATGGATTGAGGTTCATTGCATGGATGATTATAAGCTTGCCTGCTCCATGGTTAGTTAAACCCCTAAATGACCGTAAACTAACTGGAAAACTCTTTTATGTGTTTAATTTAGCAGTCATTTTGAAGGCTCAACTACATTTTCATATATATGGCAATTTTTTGAGGATAAAAAGAAATGAAACTAAAAAATATTGACGAAATTAAAACAGTGATGTTGATATGCCCACCAAATACGATGCCGAAGGACAGTGTTCGTCGGATTACCGAACCCATCGGACTATTATATATTGGGACTATGTTAAAGGAAGAGGGCTTTGACGTTAATATTTTCGATATGAGTTGCGAAGGCTATGAACAGCTTCGATATGAAGGAGATCGTGTTACCTATGGAAGTACATCTGCCGAACTTAGGGAAAGACTTTTAAACACAGCCCCGAATTGTGTGGGTGTGACTTGTATGTTTAGTTCAAGCGAAGAGAATGTTAAAAAGGTGTGCAAAACAGTCAGAGAAACTATGCCGGCTGTGCCCATTGTTGTTGGCGGGTTGCATCCCAGCTTATATCCTGAGAAATTTCTTGAAACTGGCAATGTAGATTACGTAATACTCGGAGAGGGAGAATTACGAACGGTAAAACTTCTAATGTGTCTTAATGATAAAAAAGAACCGGAATTTGACGGGGTTGCATATAAAGAAAAAAATGCTGTTCGCATAAATCCTATGACGGAAAGAATAAAAGACCTTAGCATTCTTCCATATCCTGACAGGACACTCATAAATTTCGAAAAATATATAGCCATCGGAACGCCCTTTGCGCCCTTTGCCCGTGAACAAAGAGTTGCTACAATTTTAACTACTCGGGGTTGCCCAAATAGATGTAATTTTTGTTCAACTGTACATTATTGGGGACAGAAACTGAGGTTTAGAAGTGTAGATGATATTATGAATGAATTAGAGGATCTCAAGCATAAATATGATATTCGAGAGATACAGTTTGCTGATGATAATATGACGGCGAACAAGAAGTTTGCCAAAGAACTTTTTATTAGAATGAAGGAGCTTAAATTTAAATTTTGCACGCCTACGGGGTTATATTTTAATTCACTTGATGCGGAGTTAATACAAATTATGGCTGAGGCAGGGGCGTATCAATTAACTATTGCCGTTGAGAGTGCTTCAAAAAGAGTTCTTAAAGATATTATCCATAAAAAGGTCGACATCGATCGGGTCAAAGACGTAATCGAAGAAGTTCATAAATATGACATTGATGTTCATGGTATGTTTATTGTTGGTTTTCCCGGTGAAAAACGTGAAGAGATAATGGCAACTTTTGATTTTCCATTCAAAGTCGGTTTTGATAGTGTTTCTTTTTTTATAGCATGCCCGATGCCAGGCGCTGAACTATACAAAGAGTGTGAAGAAAAAGGGTATCTCAGTTCAAATTATTCATTATTGGACCTGAAAACACCAAATATTCATATTCCGAAAGACTCACCGGACTATGTGATGGATCCGGATGAATTAGAAAAACTTGTTAATCAGAAAACACGAGAGTTTAATGAATGGTATAAAGAAAACCATAGGGAGAGATGGGAGAGAAAATTTTCTAGATATTTAAGTACACATACAGACGAAGATAAAAAAATTGTTGGAAGGGTTTCGTAATAATATGAAAACACTTTTGTTTAATCCCGGTCCGACAAACATTTCGGAAAATGTAAGAAATGCATCGGGAACCCAAGATATTTGCCACCGGGAACCGGAGTTTTTTGAAACTTTATTAAGGGTAAACAAAAATTTAGTAAAAGTTTTGAATGGCGAAGATACCCATAGTGCTGTTTTGTTTGTTTCATCCGGGACCGGATGCAACGAGGCCATAATAAGCAGCGTATATGGTAAAGCGCTTGTTTTGAATAATGGGAAATACTCTGATCGACTTTGCCAGATTATCAACAAATATGATATCCCTCTAATTAGGCACCGAATGGCTCCCTTTGACCCCATGGATATTGAACGTGTTGAAGATGAGGTTGAACAGGATCGAGATATTTCACATATTTTTGTTGTGCATCACGAGACAACTACGGGAACATTGGCTCCCATAAGAAAAATCGGCGCTATTGCAAAAAAGTATAAAAAGTTGCTTGTTGTCGATGCAATAAGCAGCATCGGCGGGCATAATTTTGATTTGAAAAAGGATAATATCGATTTTTGTACGGTCAGTGCGAATAAATGCCTTGAAAGTTTCCCTGGTATATCTTTTGTTATTGGTAAAAATAGGGAGATAAAAAAGCTTAAAGGCAAATCGCGAAGTTTTTATTTTGACCTATATGCACAGTGGGAAAAAGGACAAAAAGGAGAAACTCCTTTTACTCCAGCCGTACAATCTGTCTTCGCACTGGATGCAGCCCTGAAGGAGCTTATCAAAGAAGGTTATCAGGAACGTGTTCAGCGTTATAAATTATTAGCACAACAAATGCGACAAGGTCTTCAGGATTTAGGGTTTGAGCTTGTTTTATTGCCGCTGGAAATGCAATCAAACGTACTTACGACAATAAAGATGCCGGAAAAAATGGACTATTGGAAACTGCATGATAAATTGAAAAAGCGAGGTATTACAATCTATTCAGGCCAAGAAGTTTTAAAACAAAGAAAATTTAGGGTTGCAACGATGGGCCATATTCTAAGTGAAGACATTGATTGGTTTTTAAAGACTTTGCGAGAAATAATGATCCAGGAAGGTTTTTTTTAAAGGTGACTGCAATAATCCTTGCCGCCGGCTTAGGGGGACGCTTAAGCTCCTTTATCGATAACCGCCCGAAATGCTTAATTAAGGTCGGATCTGTCAGTTTGCTTGAAAGATCGTTATGGTATCTAAATAATGCCGGGGTAACAAATGTTATTATTGTTATTGGCTATTATGGCAATATGATCAAAAATAAAATCGGATTTACATTCAAAAGGGTGAATATTGGCTATGTTACCAATGAAGATTATGCATTCTCATCCACAATGCGATCTTTATATCAAACAAAAGAACTGGTAAATGGAGATGTAATTATATTGGAGGGTGATTTATTATATTCACCGGAAGCACTTTCTTGTATTATTGAAAGTGAGATAAAAGATATTATGCTTACTTCTATCCCTTCACCATCCGATGAGGGGGCATATCTATGTGTAGATAAAAATAACAATCTTGTTGATATTATAAGAGGTCGGAGAAATAAAGCACATGCTCTTGGTGAACTTGTGGGCATAACCAAGTTATCAAAAGAATCGATGCACGAACTGTATAAAATAGCAGAAAACGATTTTAATAAAGGTATAATGAACAGGTATTACGAAGATGCTATCCTAATATTATCTAAGAATAGACCGGTAAAATGTTTTTTTAAGGATGTTGTGTGGGTTGGAATTAATCACAAACAAGACCTTTCTCGCGCATTTGAAAGCTCACTGGTTTCATTTCCCTACAAAGTTCAAAAAAAACTTACATCGGCTCCCCCAAATAACATACTGCAATAACCAACCTATAATATTGAATAAAAACAATATCTATCATGCAGTAATATTGGTTGCGGGATTGGGCACAAGGTTAAGACCGTTAACTAATGATATGCCAAAATGTCTGACGGAAGTACACGGTAAAGCAATATTGGACAATGCACTTTGTGTCCTTGAAAAAGCCGGTGTGCAAAAGACCACCTTGGTCGTCGGATATCTCGGCCATAAGATTATAGAAAGAATTGGTGATGCATATGGCACAATGAAAATTCAATATGTTGAAAATGATATGTATGATTCAACCAATACCAGTTATTCGCTATGGTTGGCATTAAAAAGAATGAAAAGCGATCACTCGTTGCTAGTATTAGAGGGTGATGTTTTTTTTGAAAAAAAGTTACTGATAAAATTTATGAGTTGCGGACTCCCGGCAGCAACGGTTGTCCAAAAATACAACCCTCAATTGGATGGTAGTTTTGTTGAACTGAACCAAAATAACGTTGTAATTGATTGGATTCACAAAACTGCCCGGCAGTCGTTGTTTCGAATAGAAAGATGCTTTAAAACGGTCAATATTCATAAATTCGACAGTTTTTTTATAGAAAAACATCTAATTCCCGTGTTGGATGAACATGTGGAGAAAAAAAATAGCAGGTCGGCGATAGAATTTATTTTTCAAGATATTGTAACACGCCGAGAGGGTCTTATACGCGCATTTCGGGTTCGTGATCTTAAATGGTTTGAAATAGATGATATTCACGATCTGAAGATAGCCGAGGAAATATTTAAATAATGTGTGGGATTATTGGGATAATAAACCACAATACAAAAGATGTGGTTGACCATGATATATTCAAAACTCTTGTTGATAGTTTGGCGCACCGGGGGCCGGATGATTGGGGGACACATCATGATAGTAATTTTTCGTTTGGGCATAGAAGGCTGAGTATTATCGATTTGAGCAGGCGAGCCCGACAACCCATGGTAGACTGGAATGGCAAAGTCTATATTACATACAATGGTGAAATCTATAATTACCGTGAGATTAAGGATGAACTCAGGAGGAGAGGCCGCAAATTTCTGAACGACTCCGATACCGAGGTCATTCTGGAAGCATATAAGGAATGGGGAATCGGCTGCATTGACAAATTCATCGGGATGTTTGCATTCGGATTGTATGATAGGGAAAGAGAAGAGTTTTATCTTGTGAGAGACCGGCTGGGCATCAAGCCGGTATATTATGCAAACGTAAACAATAAGTTTCTATTTTGCTCGGAACCAAAGGGCATTATTCATTATCCTGGTTTTAAGAAGGAACTGAATCTCAGGGCTGTATCGTGCTTTCTCTCCTTTCGTTACTGCATTGGAAGAGAAACGTATTTTAAAGGTGTGTTTCAACTTGAACCAGGCCATTACGTGAAAGTGAAAAACGGGAGGCAGCAAGTAGTAAAATATTGGGATATTGATCTCAACAAAAGAAAGATGTGGTTAAGCCAGGCATATAAAAGAAGACTGAAATTATTGATTGCCGATGCGGTGAAAAAGAGAACAATTAGTGATGTCCCGCTGGGCTCCTTCTTGTCCGGTGGAATAGACTCTACAATAATACTGAAAGAAATGTCGAACATTGTTGGAGGTCCGGTGAAAGCTTTTACTGTGACCTTTGATGAAGCGGGTTTTGACGAAAGTTATTATTCAGATTTGGCTGCTAAAACCTACAAGGCTGAAGCGATTAAAATCAATATAAACGGAGAAGCTTATTTTGAGAAAGTAAAGGAACTGATACGATATAAGGATCAGCCTCTTGGATATCATAATGAAGTTGCAAGCTATCTTATGGCAAAAGAGTTGAAAAAATATGTCACGGTTGTGCTTTCCGGAGAGGGTGCTGATGAGATTTTCAGTGGATACGGAAGATTATACAGAAGCCCTTTTGACTATAAGAGGTTGGAGATAATTGAGAGATTACCCAAAAAGCTTCAAAATATATTGATACGCATTACCGGTTTAAATGAAAAATATCTTGGAAAACGAAAGATAGACCACTTTCTCATGCAATATTCATATTTCCCTATTGAAGAAAAAAATGAAATATATAATGAAAACATGAAAAAGGCGGCAAGAAATGATGAGCATATAAAAAAAATATTTGAAGAAAAATTCGAGGAGTCGAAACATAGATCATATTATGATCAGATATCGTATGTTTTTGAAAAATTGCATCTTCCCGGCATTATGCAAATGCTCGATGCAACTTCTATGGCAACAGCGGTTGAAATTAGAGCACCTTTTGTTGATCATAGATTAGTACAGGAGGCATTTAATATTCCGACTAGATATAAATTGCGCTGGAAGTCCCTTGCCGATTTTTTTAAATCATTATGCAAGCCGGCGGAAGTGTTAAGCGAAAACCATGACATTACTAAATTCATTCTCAGAGAGCTTTATAGGGATGAAATCCCCCGAGAAATACTGGAGAGAAAAAAGATGGTATTCCCTGTGCCGCTGACGCTTTGGTTCAAGGGAGATTTTAGTGCATTCATCAGGAAGGAACTATTGAGCGAAAACTCAAAAATTGGCATGGTGTTTGACCAAAACAAACTACAACGATGGATTGGGAAAAAGGAGAAAGGCGACGACCAAAGGTACGGAAGAAAGATGTGGGTGATTTTAAATCTTGAATATTGGCTAAGAGAATATTTCTAGGGCAAATGATGTTTAGGTCGATCATGTCCATCTGCTCGTCATGGTCCCACCAAAAATTTCGATATCAGATTATGTTTGGATGATAAAAGGTAGAACTTCGCTTTGAGTGTTCAATTAGTTTAAGAAATTATAGGTCTCAATTTAAGAGTCAAAATATGATAAAAAAAGTAGTGTTTATTTTGCCACATCCATATAGCCATCGCGATTATAAGCGATTTGGCGGAGAGATACTTGCTGATAATGGCTTTGAAGTGGTTTTCTTTGACTTTTCACGTCTGTTAGCTCCATTGCTTTGGGAAAAGGGAGTGAAAAAGGATAGAAAAAAGGGGGCTATTGTTATAAATACATGGGAAGAAGCAAAAGATTTAATTTCACAATTCTCTAAAGAATGTTTTGTGTTTTGTATGTTTGTTTATCGGCAGAAAAGTTTCAGAATCTATAGAACACTTTCACAAAGCAAGGCACCTTATGCTATATCTGCAACCAATGCCATTCCTGATAGAATAGATCAGAGTTCACAAGTCGAGCGTTTCTTAAAAAGAATACCTCGGATAACATTGTCTAAGTTATCTGTTTTTTTTAAACAATGTGCATTTCGACCCATTTATGCTAAATATTTCGGAATTCGCGCCCCCAATATTTTACTTGCTGGAGGAACAAAATCACTAAACTATTCCCAAGTAGCTCTTATTGGAAAAAAAACGGAGATATTGTGGTTACATACGATGGACTATGATATTTATTTGGAAAATTTAGATAATATTTATCATGCGAGGCTTAAACATCACTATAATCATGAAAAGGCTGTATTTCTCGATGCGCCTACTCCGCTATTTTCGCGTGATAATTTGGTGTCCGGTACTGAGTGTGCCCTCACTGTAGAAAAATTTTATCCAAGTTTGTGTAAGTTTTTTGAAACATTAGAAAATCAGATTGGTGTAACGGTTGAAATAGCAGGGCATCCTGGAGGCGACCATGCACCCTATCCGGAATGTTTTGGGAACAGGTTGACTCTGCATGGACAAACCTTTCAAATGGTTATGCGATCAAAAGTTGTTATAGCACGTGACAGTTCCGCGATAAATTTTGCTGTTTTATTAAACAAACCTGTTATATTTATTTCGACAGATGAAGCAGAAGCATGCCCAGAGCTTTCTAATAGCATACCTGCTATGGCTGCCAGCTTGGGTAAAACACCAATAAATATTGACCATCAGTTTGACATAAATTGGGATAAAGAATTATCAATTGATGAAAAAGCTTATTCTAATTATAAAAAATATTTCATTAAAAAAGATGGATCAGAAGAGTTAAATTCATGGCAGATTGTTGCCAATAGACTAAAAAGTATGTAAGTTCAGGTAATACTCAAAAATATTATATCCTGGTATTTGAATCACGATTTTAATGAAAACAGATGAAGTCGATGATTAGTTGTGCAAAGCTCTTTCGATATGAAGATAGCCATCACCACTTCCTCCTTCGCAAAACTCAGCGACAATCCCTTGAAGCGTCTTGAGCAAGCTGGATTAGAATGGAAACTCAATCCGTATGGCCGGAAACTCACCGAAGACGAGGCTAAAGAGTTCCTCATAAACTGTATCGGTGTGGTTGCCGGAACCGAACCTCTTACTGCCAGGGTCATAGAAACCTTGCCGGACCTGAAGGTTATTTCACGTTGCGGTACAGGTATAGATAATGTGGATATTGAGGCAGCCAACAAAAGAGGAATCACAGTTATAAATACTCCCTTCGGCCCAACAAAGGCCGTGGCTGAATTGACACTCGGTTTAGCCCTGTCTCTATTGCGCGACATAAACCGGATGGACCGTGAACTCCGGCAAGGAATATGGAAAAAAAGAATGGGCTTCTCACTGTCTGAAAAACGGCTTGGTATCATTGGCTTTGGCCGCATCGGACAGGCTGTGGCAAATCTGTTTAAACCGCTGGGTGTTGAAATTGGCTATGCCGACCCATTCGTGGAGGACGCTTCCTATATCAAGATGGACATGGATGAACTGCTGAAGTGGGCGGATATAGTCACCTTGCACTGCTCCAAGCCCGAAAATATAAATTACCTCATAGGTAAACGGCAGTTAGACAGAATGCGTGAAGGTTCCTGGCTGATTAACTGCTCCCGTGGTGGCGTGGTGGATGAAGGAGCTCTGTTTAAGGTGCTAAAATCCGGAATACTGACCGGGGCAGCGATTGACGTTTTCGAAAGTGAACCCTATAGCGGTCCGCTCACTAAGCTAGAAAATGTTATCATCACTCCCCACATCGGTTCCTACGCCCGGGAGTCTCGTATTCGCATGGAAGAAACGGCAGTAGAGAATCTCCTCAATGCCCTGAAAAAAATACAAATCTAAATGCTCTGCATATAACTCATCTGGCTTTTTCATATCATTGTCCCTCTGTGTAGAAATGGGAGGGGGCAACATCTAAGATTGTCGGGTTTAAACGATAGAATGAAATACGAAGCTTTCTTTTTCGATTTTGATGGCGTGCTCGCCGATTCCGTAGAAGTGAAGACAAAGGCCTTCGCCAAACTATTCGAATCATACGGCCTGGAAATTCAGAGCAAAGTAGTCGAACATCATCGTAAACACGGCGGGCTGAGCAGGAATGAGAAATTCAGACACTATTATGAAAAGTTGTTGAAAAAACCACTATACGATGACGAAATGGAACAACTTTGCAATGCTTTTTCTTTACTTGTAGTAGACGAAGTAGCTGCCTCGCCTGAAATACCAGGTGCAGAAAGTTTTTTGAAAAAATGGCATAAAGTATTACCCTGCTTCGTGGTTTCAGCAGCACCAGAAATAGAATTAAATGAGATTATAAATAAAAGAAAACTTGATCGTTATTTTACGGATATTTTAGGCTCGTTTCGATCCAAAAAAGAAAATTTGGAGTTGCTTATTGATAAGTATAGTTTTGATCCTTTTAAATGCATATTTTTTGGAGACGCTGAAAGCGATTATCGGGCAGCTAAAGCACTTCGCGTGAATTTTATCGGGATTTTGCCTGGGCCCGATGCCCCACTATTACAGGTAGCACAGGATATAATTTGGGTTCGGTGCTTTATTGATTTGAACATTGAGAAATTTGGAATTGGAATTAAAGAACGGAGTGTATATGATAGCAGCATTATTGTTAGGTAGAAAAGGAAGTATAGGTTTCCCTGGTAAAAATACATTGCCCATTTTGGGAAGGCCTCTTTGTGCCTACTCGCTTTTGGCTGCCCATTATGCGCGAGAAGTGGACCGTATTTTTGTGTCCACGGATGATGAAGATATAATGGCCATAGCCAGAGAACATGATGCTGAGATTATTGTCCGACCTCCGGAATTGGCAACAAAAGAAGCCTTAGGCGAAGATGCTTATGTGCACGGCTATAGGGTAATTCAGGAGCAGGCCAGCCAGCAGGGAGCAGAGATTGAACTTATGGTACTTCTGTTCTGCAATGCCGCCACTGTTCTATCCCAGATTATAGATGAGGGAGTTGCCGTTCTTAGAAATCACAGAGACTATGATTCTGCAGTAACTGTCTCCTGCTATAATATGTGGAGCCCTTTAAGGGCAAGGAAGATCGGGAACGACGGTTTGTTGAACCCATTCGTTCCGTTTGAAACATTTGGTGATCCCAAGACACTTAATTGCGATCGGGATTCCCAAGGCGATGTATGGTTTGCAGATATGGGAGTTTCCATTGTGCGGCCTCGATGTCTCGAGAATATACAAGACGGACTTTTGCCCCAAAAATGGATGGGCAATAAAATTTATCCTCTCAAACAATGGGGCGGTTGCGACATTGATTATAAGTGGCAGGTTGCTGGAGTGGAGTACTGGTTGCAAAAACAAGGCTTTACCGAGAGCAATACTCCATATGATAGTCTGACGGTAAATAGCAATGAGTGAATATAACAAATTTCTTGTTACTGGAGGCGCGGGATTCATTGGGTCTCACATTGCAAGGCGGCTAGTTTCACAGGGCCATAAAGTCACGGTTGTAGACAATCTTTTAAATGGGTGTGAAGAGAACATACCCGGCATGGCTAAGTTCATTAATGCGGAACTAAGCAAAGAAGAAGACTTTTCCAAACTGAAGAATATATCATGCGATGCCGTATTCCATTTAGCTGCGCAATCTTCCGGAGCGCTTTCTTTTGAGAATCCGCTACTAGACTTGAAGAGCCACGTAATGGCCACTTATTTTCTGCTTGACTGGTGTAAAAATAATGGCGTGACGCGGTTTTTGTTTTCAAGCTCGACCACGACATATGGTGACCCTTTTTATCTGCCGGTAGATGAAAAACATCCTCAACAGCCCAAATCATATTATGCAGCCGGGAAAATAGCGTGTGAAGCGTATATCAAATTTTTCCAAACAATGGGGATTAAAACGACAATTTTACGATTACCAAATGTGTATGGCCCAAACCAGAATTTGGCAAATAGAGACCAGGGAATGGTTAGCATCTACCTGTCTTATATTCTGGAAAACAATCCCATTGTTGTGAAAGGTTCCCCTGATAGATTCAGAGACTTTATTTATGTAAACGATGTGGTAGATGCTTTTTTGATTGCTCTTGAAAATACGTTGTCCTTTGGAAAAATTTACAATGCGGCAAGTGGAAAGCAAACCACGGTCCAGGAGATACTTGATGGTTTAATAGCGGCTTTTGGATATACCGACTACCCGATTGAAATCAAAAATGGTACCCCGGGCGACCAATTCGGGATTGTGAGCGATGTCACACTAATTAAAGAGGATCTCAACTGGAAAGCCCAAACCAGTATTAAAGAGGGACTTTTAAAAACCGTGGAATTTGAGAAACGGAGGCTGATTAATGAGTAGCAAAATTGTCTGTTCCCTGTGTAATAAAAAAGATTTGAAATTGATCGCTCATAAAGTGCGATTTGACAACGATGCGGATGTGTATTGTTGTCAGAGTTGCTCACTGACCTTTTTGGATCAAGAGTCGTTTAAATACTCAAAGGATTTTTACGAAAAAGAGTACCACCAGACTTACATCACCCATGTGGAGCCGGATGCATTAGACCCGGAAGCCTATTACAAAAAGATGCTTAAATCGACCAAAATCTGGGCGGATAAGGTCAATAAAATGCTCACCGGAGAAGAAACCGTTTTAGATGTTGGATGTTCCACTGGTCATTTTTTGGAACTTATCCGGAGCAAGGCCAAAGCAGTTTACGGCAACGAGTTGAACAAGAAAGAAATTGCCTTTTGCCGTGAACAGCTAAGCTTGGATGTATCTGATGAACCGCTGGAAAAAAGATTTGACAAAGGTACCTTTGATTTTATCACTTTGATTTATGTTCTCGAACACATTGCCGAACCAGTGGAATTTCTAAAAGATCTGAAACAGTTTCTCAAGCCTGATGGTAAATTCATCATACTTGTTCCTAATGCAAATGACCCTCTCGTTAACTTTTATGATATTCCTGAGTTCAGGAGTTTTTATTTTTGCATTGAACATCTATTTTATTTTACTCTCGAGACCTTGCAATTAGTTTTTGACAAGGTGCAGTTAAGTGGTTCCGTAGAAACATTACAGGAATACCCTTTGGCTAACCATCTAAATTGGGGATACAGACGCAAACCTACTGATACGCTGGCATCACGATCAGGACTGCCGGATTTAGTGCTGCATGAATCTGCACCGGCACAACGATGGAAGGAATTGTGGGATAATTTTAATAGGCAGTATAAAGAATATTTAGGTGCAAATGGATATGGTGATCGTATCTGGGCAGTTGTCGGACAGAAATAGATTGGGCCGAGAAAGAGCAACAAGAGGTTGATAATGAGAAGAAAGATCAGAATAGTTGTGTCAGGTGTGGGCAACAGGGCATTACCGAAAGATCCGGTTAGCTCAAATTGGTTCGGGTGGATTAATTTAATCAGCAAGTCAGATGGGTTTAAGCTTGTCGCGGTACATGATCCATTGGATGAATCGCTTAAACGAGTGGTCGAGAAAGGCTATCTTGATTCCAGGAATACCTATACCGACCTTGATGAGATGCTTTCGCACGTCTCATGTGATGCCATGCTTGTAACAAATCCTGCAGAGTATCATGCCGGCACCGTGCAAAAGGCTATCGAGAACAATCTCCACATCCTTATCGAAAAGCCCTTTGTTACTGATATAGATGAAGGGAAAAAACTTATTGAAGCAATTGAAGGAAAGGGACTTATTTCCTGTGTCATTCAGAACTGGAGATACAAAGATGTTGGCCGCTCAATCTTCAAAGTGCTTAAGGACGGACTTCTTGGTAGTATCGGACATATTTTCTTTCGTTATGTACGTAACCGAGAGAACCCTAACTACCCAAAGTATATCTTTGAGGAAGAATACCCTTTGCTGTATGCCATGGGCATCCATCATTTCGATTTGTTTAGACATATTTTAGATGATGAAATCCATAGCGTGGCAGGGTACGCCTTTAAACCTCCCTGGAGTATGTACAAATCTGAAACAGGAGTGAACCTATTCATCAAAACCAAAAGCGGCATCCCTATCGTTTACACAGGAACTATTTCATCTACCAATAGCAATTTCCTTCAAGAGTCTCTCCTTGTTGAATGTGAGAAAGGATCATTGCTTAACAAGAGTGACTGGTCTGAACCTCCTCTTTGGTTCTATCCTGCGGGAAATAAGGATAAAATCGACCTAACGGCCGAGATTACCAATCGCTCTGCCCGGCAGCAGTACGATATATCCGATGAATACATATTAGACAAATTTCACAAATCAATAGCTTTTGGTGAAGAACAGATCTGTTCCGCAAGAGATGGACTTATGTCTTTATGTGTCGTTGAAGCAAGCCGGTTGGCATGTGAAAGTGGCAAAAAGATATTTATGCCTGAATTTTTATCATAACTTTTTCAAATTCTGATTTATCCTAAAATTATGCTACAAGCCAAACCACATCTTAATAAATTATACAGAACTCCCATGCTGAAAAATTCTCGAAGAGGTTTCCTGCGCCTGGATATGAATGAAAGTGTAGATGGGGTTCCGGGAGAGTTTATCAAAGAGGTTCTTTCTGAAATTGACAGCGAGTTTCTCGCTACTTATCCCGAATACGACACATTGATTAAAAAAATAGCCAGGCATGATTGCATAAACACTGAAAATATCTGTTTATCCAACGGTTCGGATGGCGCTATAAAATACCTTTTTGATGCGTATGTATCGTTAAAAGACACTATTTTACTTACAGACCCTACTTTCGCCATGTATCCTGTATATTGTCAGATGTTTGATGCGCACCCGATCATGATTCCGTATTATGATGATTTTTCATTTCCTTTAAATAAATTTTTGAATGCTATTCAATCAGATATCCGCATGGCTGTTATTGTTAATCCCAATAATCCAACCGGATCTGTTATTAAAAGGTCTGATATGGAAAAAATATTGAATAAATGTGCGGATCAGGACGTGTTGTTAATAATTGACGAGGCATATTTCTACTACTATGACGAGACATTCATACCAGACATTAAAACCTACAACAATTTAGTTGTACTCAGAACTTTTTCGAAATTGTGTGGTCTGGCAAGCGTTCGTATAGGATATGCTGCCGCCTGCCCTGAAATCATCCAGAATTTAAATAAGGTAAGACCAACATATGATGTAAATGGATTCGCAGCTTCTTTTGCCGAGAAAATTCTTGATACACCCGGGTTGATAGAGCAAGTAATTGGACAGGTAAATCAGGGAAAAGACTTTTTAACAAGCCAACTAAAACAAAATAACATTACGTATAAAGATAGTAAGGCTAATTTTGTTTTGATAAAATGCCCTGGATTTACTGAAAAACTAATTGATAGATTGCGCAAAGAAAATATATTAGTAAGTGGTGGTTTCAAACAGGAATTTTTAAAAGACCATTTAAGGGTTGCGGTTGGAAATATCCAGAGTATGCGGCATTTCTGCGATGTTTTTCTTGCTCTATGGAAAGAGCTATATAAAACTGCATGACAAGAAAAATAAAAAAAGTTGTAAAAAATGGGCTGAGCATTTTTGGAATTGATGCAAAAAGCCTTCGTAAAAAAATTAGCTATTGGTCCTTGGTTAAGGCCTGTAAGCAGCAGAGGTTATCTGATCTGGTGGAGACTTTACGCAAAATAGCGCCGGATATTTCCAAGCAAGAGTCTCGCGAAAATTTAAAGTTCAACGCCTATTTGGAATTGAAAAGACGTGCAATGCATGCCTTTCAATGCAAACTGATACTCAAAGCTGTGGAAAATGTCTCAGCAGACAAGTTGGTCATAGTTGATATTGGAGACTCCGCCGGTACTCATATGCTCTATCTGAAGAAGCTAACAAAAGATAAATTTAACGTCGAAACAGTGAGCGTCAATCTCGACCCGCGAGCAGTTGAAAAGATTAAATTACGTGGCTTGAAGGCTATACTGAAACGTGCAGAAGAGATAGAACTTGAAGATGTTGGGGGTGATGTTGATTTATTCACATCCTTTGAAATGGTGGAACATCTCCATAACCCGGCAATATTTTTCAGGCGTATCGCGAAAAAACAATCATGTAAGAGGATGCTCATTACCGTTCCATATCTCAAGCAAAGCCGGGTTGGCTTGCATCATGTAAGGTCCAGATCTCAAGAAATTATTTATGCTGAAGATGAACACATCTTCGAACTCAACCCTACTGATTGGACACTTCTTTTCCTGCATTCAGGCTGGAAAGTTACTTTTAGCAAAATATACTATCAGTATCCAACAGGATGGCCGATTGTAAGCATTTTCTTGCGATGGTTCTGGAAAACAAGCGATTTTGGAGGATTTTGGGGAGCAATACTCGAAAAAGAGACGACATATTCTGATCTGTATAAGGATTGGGAAAATTAATTGGTTCGGGTTGGCAAAGATTAGATGAAAAATGACATTGATAACGAATGATTTTTTTGGAGGAATAATGTATGGATATCAAAATTTTGGCAACTATTGGGCCAAGTTCTTTGAAAAAAGAAGTGATTTTGGAGATGGAGAAATATAATGTGTCCGCACTCCGCATTAACCTCTCACATACGCCGGAGGGTCTGATAAAAGATAAGATTGAAGCAATACAAAGCTATACTAAGATTCCTATATGTCTTGATTCGGAAGGCGCCCAAATGCGAAACCATTCGATGGCTAATGGTGGGGCAGTTTTTACTGCAGGCGACATTATAAAAGTGCATTTTGATGAAATCGTCGGTGACTCGAATAATATTTCTTTCTCACCGAGGCGAGCGGCTAAACAATTCTCGGTAGGGGATGAAATACGAATTGATTTTAATCTGAGCAAAATCAAGCTTATAGAGCGTAATAAGAAATATTTTCTTGCGAAAGTGATTATCGGCGGTAAGGTCGAAAGCAACAAAGCTGCTGATTTGAATAGGGAGATAAACCTTGATGCGATCACGGAGAAAGATAAAAAGGCGATTGCCATTGGAAGGAAGATGGGAGTCGATCTGTTTGCTCTATCTTTTTCAGAGTCTGGTGAACATGTTAAGAGAATGAGGGAACTTGCCGGCGAGAAGGCCAAGATAATATCGAAAGTGGAAAGTCTCCGCGGCATTAATAGTTTGATGGAAATCTTGGAGGCCAGCGACGAAATCCTTGTCGACCGAGGGGATTTATCCCGGCAGGTTTGTATTGAAAAAATACCGTTCTTGCAAAGAAGGATCGTATCTGCAGCCAGATCAAAACAGGTCCCTGTTCTTGTTGCAACAAATCTGTTAGAATCAATGGTTGTGTCTCCAGTGCCAACGCGAGCTGAAGTAAACGATGTGATCAGTACGCTATTAATGGGTGCAGATGGGCTGGTGCTTGCGGCTGAAACCGCCATTGGTAATTTCCCGGTCGGTGCGGTCGAAATGATTTCAAAGCTGATAGATCAGTACAATCGATGGACACCAAACACAAGCATTCAAGAACTGTTGAACAACGATGCATAAAATGTGTGGGAGATACTCGTGTACATAGGAAGGGTTGAGATGCAACTCACTAAAGAGAAGGCGATTGTTTGGATTATGGGGCCATCGTCAGC
>SDBU01000666.1_pt1 | contig 48546 bp, 44 predicted proteins | sample 2277071 | NCBI WGS metagenome assembly SDBU01 (sample SAMN10397929, study PRJNA504765) | marine sediment metagenome | isolation source: marine sediment core GS08_GC12, 126 cmbsf | place: Arctic Ocean: Gakkel Ridge, Loki's castle | collected 2008
GTCCTAGGGATCGCGATGGCTTATGGGACGCGGGTTTCTTCGATCGAAGACCTGTTGGGGTACAGAAAGCCAAGACAGCCAGAACGCGACCTAAGTTCGAGGATTGGTCCTGCACTTTCGAAATCGAGGTTCTTGAAGATCAAGCCAGTCTTGAAGATGTACGAGAATGGTTGGAGATCGCCGGAAGACTCGTGGGGTTGGGTGACTACAGACCCGCAAGCACTGGAACTTTTGGTAGGTTTACGGTAGAAAGGATTTGAACGCGGCATGGCATGGCGAGGCGGGGCATGGCGTGGCAGGGTTCGGCGCGGCATGGTGAATCACGAATTTGAATCACGAATTTGAACAGGGCATGGCTCGGCATGGCACGGCTGGGCTCGGCCTGGCGTGGCAGGGCTTGGCGTGGTGAATCACGGTTACAAAGAATTTGAACAGGGCAGGGCTCGGCCGGGAGTGGCGGGGCGCGGCGCGGCATGGCATGGTGATTTACAAATTGAACAGGGCGGGGCGTGGCGAGGTCTGGCCGGGTACGGCGGGGTCTGGCATGGCGCGGCGCGGCGAGGCATGGTATCTCGCAACGCCCCGCAAGGTTTTAACGATCAATGCCCAGGGCGTGGAATGGCTCGGCGTGGCAGGGCAGGGCGCGGCATGGTGAAACTGAACGTAACGGGGTTTGGCTCGGCTCGGCAGGGCACGGCGAGGCACGGCATGGTATGGCGTGGGTAACAAGGACGAGGCAAGGCATGTCCCGGCTAGGCGTGGCGTGGCAAGGCATGGAGTAGTATGGATACGGTGAACTTGAACGCTGAGCAGCAACAAGCTGTGGACCACTTTGAAGGGGCCTGTCTGGTCACGGCTGTGCCTGGGTCCGGCAAGACCAGTACGCTCACGGCGCGTGTAGTTCAACTAATAGAGCGAGGAATCGACTCCCGTAATATTCTCTGCACCACTTTCACCAACAAGGCCGCTGCGGAGATGCGAGAGCGAATAAGTCTCGCTGACCCAGGGAACCATACGTGGGTCTCCACTTTTCATCGGCTCTGTCTTCGACTGATTCATAACCACGGCGACGAAATTGGTCTGAAAGACGGTTTCTCCATCTGGGATCAGGAAGATTCAAATGCTGTGATGAATCGGGTCCACGGCATGTGGCTGGCTAAGCAAAATCGCCCAGAGGACTTTGAGGGCAAACTGACGCCGGGAGAACGAGCTGAACTGTTTGAGGCTCTAGACCATCTCAGGGAGAGCGGGAAATCGTTCGACTTGAAACACGAGGACGGCCGGATTCAGATGTACATCAAGGAGCTGGTTGACGCTAATGCCGTTGACTTCAGCGGCATGTTGTATCTGGGGTGGAGAATCCTAACCAAGAGGCGAGAGACTGCTAGGAAGCTCTCACAGAAGTATCAGTTTGTGCTGGTAGATGAAGCTCAGGACATGAACGATGTCCAATACGCCATCGCCAAGATTCTTGTATCCGAGCATGGTAACTTGTTCATGGTGGGAGACTACCAGCAATCCATATTTAGCTGGAGAGGTGCAAAGCCCGAAAATATTCTCAATTTTAAGAAGGACTTTCCAAAAGCAGTCACCATTACACTGCCAAAGAACTACCGCTCCAAAAGCGAGATCTTGAGGACAGCGGAAAACCTCATCTGGAAAAACTCAGACGCAGAAGAAGTTGAGTTAGTTTCTGATCGAGGAACCGGAGGCAAGGTAACTGCCGGACAGTACGAAACAGACAGAGAAGAAGCGCTAGCTGTGGCTAGGCGCATCAAGAAGTTCACTGGCGAGGGCTACGAGTACCGGGACATGGCCATCATATACAGGCTCAACAACCTGTCTCAGGTTTTCGAGACGGTGTTGGCGAACCAGGGCGTACCTTACGTGGTGAAGGGAGGTATGAGTTTCTTCGCTCGAAGGGAGATCAAAACAGCTTTGGCCTACATGAAGCTCCTCGTCAACCCCGCCGACAGCAACGCATTCAAGCGAGCTGTCTCCAACCCCAAGCGCGGGGTGGGAGATGTCCTCATGGGAAAGATTGACAATCTAGCCAAGGAGAGAGGGATCTCCGTAACCGAGGCCGCTTGCATAATCAAACCCGGAGGCAAGCAGACCAGAGCGAAGCTATACGAGTTTGAGAAGCTATTGGACAAGTACCGGGCAAAGCTGGACGCGGGGGATAGCCTAGGCGTACTCGGAGAGGAGCTTGTCAGAGAGAGCGGCTACCGGGCACAGCTAAAGCAGGAAGCAGACGACAAGAGGGACACAAAGCCAGGGCTGGCCCTATGCGAGGTCAACATTGATACCTTGTTTGGTGGAATTGAGCAGTACGAGGAGGAAGACAAGAATCCCTCGTTGAGCAACTACCTCCAGCAGATTGCGCTGATTCAGGAAGGCGACAACAAGAAACTCAAGAACGCCGTGAGTCTGCTTACTATGCACTCGGCTAAAGGTCTGGAGTGGCCGTGCGTGTTCATCGTAGGGTGTTCAGCGGCTACAATCCCGTACCCCAAGTCTGTTGAGGAGGGAAGGGAAAACGAGGAAAGGCGATTGTTCTACGTTGCCTTAACAAGAGCTAAGGATTACCTTCGTGTGACTTTTCATGAGTGGTCCCCGCGAAACAAGTCAAGGTACCACGACCCAAGTCCGTATTTTGCTGATATGGTGGATAGGCCGGAGGCCAAAAATGCAGTTTGAAAAGATGATGGTGGTGGATCTGGAATGCACTTGTTTCCAAGAAGAGGATCTGGACAAGCCCCGAGGCTGGACTGCTGACAAGGATCAGGAGATCATAGAGATCGGTGTTTCGATCGTTGATCTCCCCGGTCTGAGGATCCTAGCTACGGAGTCCTTCCTAGTGGAGCCTGAGGGACCGATGGGTGCGTTCTGTACGAAACTTACTACCCTAACTCCCGAGGACGTGGAGAACCGACCAAATCTGTTCGGAGTTCTAGAGGAGCTGAATGCTTGGTCAAAGGAGAACAAGTTCGACATCCGGTCTATGCCCTGGGGTTCATGGGGTGACTACGATAGAGTTCAGTTCTTCCGGGAGTGCGTCCGCAAGGGCCTGAAGTATCCGTTCGGCAGGGCTCACTACAACATCAAGGGCCTGTACTCAATGATATCGGGGCAAGGCAGGGGCTTCGGGGTTAACAAGGCTCTAGGTCAGATTGGTATTGACTTCGATGGTACTCCCCATCGCGGGGTTGACGATGCCAGGATGACGGCTAAGATTCTTCTACACATTCTGGAATGGGGAAGAGCATGCGGGCAGTAATTGATAGCGACTCCTATAACGACGCTGTATCGGCCGTCTGTAATCTGATAGGTCCAGAGGTGGATTGCCTGATTACAGTAAAGGGCGGTAAGGCCACTATTGAAGCGTCCAATGCTGAGGCTTACGTCAAAGTCCCCTTGAAGGTTGAAGAGGCTGATGGCGACGGTAAGGTCTACTCGAAAGTTGAATACTTGTCTACCATAAAAGCTAAGGGAATGTTGACGTTGGTATATGAGCAGGGTTCTGACCATATTGGTGTGGACATGGGACGATCTCGTGGGGCCATCCGTATAATGGACGCTTGTGATGCTAAGGTTGTGCCTCCGAAACAACCCATCAAGATCGCCGCCATTATACCCGCTCAGACCTTGCTATTTGCCACGGGGGCTACAGCATTCAAGCCGCTTCTATCGTCCAGCGCCCCAAACGCAGTTCTTGAGATTGACAACAAAACCCTAACTATGTCGTCCAATGACACGTATATTGGTACTCACTATTCAATACACAACGAAGAAGTGAAGTCGAAAGGGAGCTTCAAGCTAGTTATCGAGATGGATTACTGGCGGAGCATTATGGGCTGCATGAACGGCGATATGACTGTGAAGGCTGGGGCTGATGACCGAAATTTCCGAATCAAGACGGAACGATTCGATCTGTATCACGCCGTAATAGACACGGAAACTCAGGACGTGGGAAACATCATCCAGGGTTTGAAGGATCAGGACAGTATCGCCGTCATTGAGCTTGACGGGAAGGATATCACCGATGCCATCGAATCGGCGAAGGGTATCATTCGATCCAGTGGTAAGGAAGAGGCTCGTTTCACGATTACCCTGTCTAAAGAGACCGCTGTTCTGGCAGCCGAGAGCGCCGCTGGGGAGATGGAATCAGAGATAGACATCTCCGGTTATGATAGTGAGGAAGAGATCTCCTTCACGGTCAGCCCGGACAGTTTCGCCGATACTTTGAAACTAACTCGTGACGAGGGGCTCAAATACTCTGACATCCGGTTAACGGTGCTACAGGATTATCTGGTTATGGAGAGCCTGAAGGTACCCGCTTCCTCAATTGCACCGGTGATTCAGGAATAGAATTATGGATTTTGTCGTAGCCGTCTTTGCTGGCCTCGCTGTGGCCCTCATTTTGTGGTGGTTAAAGAAGTGTTATGCTCAGGATCTAAGAAAGATCCTCAGAGCTATACGTAAGGACGAGAACCGCATAATCCCCATCAAAAACAATGAGTTCAAGGTTAGCTGGCCATACAAAGTTTACTGTATCCGCTTGGGCAGGGGCAATCGCAGAGTTGAAAGGAAACGAGGACGCTCCGGTTCTATCAGCACCGCACCGAACACTTGGCAACAACGAGGTAAAATAATCAATTTGATTCAGGATTACGCACCTTATATGCACGGTGACATACTCTCCGTGCAGTTGGTCGTTACAATGCCGGATGGGGATGAGCAGGAAGTAGAATTGGAGATTCAGGAATGACGAATCTACACTGGCAGGAGTACGATCCCGAAATTCTTACTCGTATCAATGCGAATACCTACGCCCTGAGGCTGGCCAAGACGGTATCTGCTCTTGAGCCGACCATCACGAAGATTTTTGGAGACAGACTCTTAGTCTTAAACGGTCACTACAATAAGAGGGGGTACTGCGTAGGATATAGTTTGCATTTCGAAGGCACACCAACGATCTTGGTCAGCGATTTTTACCTTGTGCTAGATTACGTAGCCAAGGGAAAAGATCCAAAAAATCCGGTCTTCCCGGAGCTGGTGCAAAAGGATCCGAAGATATGTCTGGTGAAGTTCGGCGAGCTGCACGAAAACCGCATGTACTCTTTCATCTATAGGAAGAAACGAAATGGCTGATGCAGCAAACTGGGTGTCTGAGGCTCGCAAGGACGAGCACATAGCCAAAATCAATAGCAAGGCTCGCATGGTCAAATTCAAGTGCGATCAGAGCCTAGTGCCTGAGCTAAAGGGATACGTGATATTTTCTCAGCCGAGCAGGAAGGCGTTCGAGCCCAAAGCCGCCAACGATCTGAAACAGCTCATCAAGGAAATGGAGAAGACACAGGACTTCCGTGATCGCGTCACTGGTATTCTGATCCAGGGGAAGAATCTCGTTGACGATATGGATATTCTCATCAAGTCCGGCACTGCGTACCTGTATACCCAGTTCTCGCAGGAGATGAAGTCCTGCTCCAACAAGGAAACTCGTGATGCGTCGATCCGTTATGTCCTAGACCCCATCATTCGTCGCAGGGATCAGTGGCGGGGATTGCTGGAAATCGCGGAGCTGGCGAAGACAAACCTGAACGAAACCTACTTCGCTCTCAGAGAGATCGGAGAGAACGGCAGGAAGATCCTCGACGCCCGCAACGTCAGGAGGTCATTTGACTGATGGCTAAGCAACCCGTAGGACATGTTCAGGGTAGATCTAACAGAGCTGACGATTCAAGCCTGAGGGACCAGATCGTGGACGGCGAGGGTACGGCCCTAGAGGACCCCGAAACTCAGATTGAGCCCCAGGAACCCAAGGAGGAGCCCATCAGACCCCCGGGGGAGCTGGAAAAGAACCTGCGGGATTTCGCCACGAAACCTGTGAAGAAGCTGGACGAGAAGGAAACTATCAATTATTTCGTGGGCTTAGATGACATAATTGCCGATCTGTACGAAAAGCAAGGCGCGGCGTACAAGATCGTCCAGGCCCTCATGCAGATGTTCGAAGCTCGGGGACAGGATGTCCCGTTCGAGGAAGAACGCTTCAAGAAGATCTGCGGCAATCTGTCGATGGTTCAAGCTTCCAAGGAGATCGCGTGGCTGTACGGACTAGGGCCGGAGCACGCCGATAAAGTGGCAGATCTGATGATCGACAGGTTCTTCGGCCCAATTCCGAAGTAAGGAGAAGTGATGTTTGCGTTTCTATCGTACAACGGTGCCGAGCCTGGATGGGCCACAGCCATGCGAGAATCGGATTTCCCGGGACTTCACGTCTACTCGCCGGGGCTAACCCTAAATGAGCAGATTGAGGCCATCGGAGACGAGCTATCAGCCAGAAAGCCTAATGTTCTGGCCTATACCTTCGATACAGCTCTACGGTTGGAAGAGACGATCTGGCTTACTCTCTGCGATGCTCTACCGACCCTGTTGGCAGCCGATAACTGCACAGTCACCAGTCAACTGATCTACCGCGATTTGTATTTGCTGGTGCGCTCAGATGTCCTGATCGTGGACTCTCATTCCACCAACGAATTGGCTGTTTACGCCTCCCTACTGGGGATTCCGGTCGTTGCTGTGTCCTACAGCCCCGCCGGGATCCATCCGTGGCTGGCCCACTGCGCGCAGACAACGGTTAACAGCCCCGAGAGTGTTCAGGAAATTCTGGACGCATTCACACCCACAACGCCGAATATCGACCCCCCACCGCCGGAATGCGAGCTGCCTAAAGAAGCCCCTGAAGAGGGAGTTCCTGACTGCCAAGACGACTGCGATGAGCACGAAACCTGCCGGGAAGAATAGCTTATTTCTCTAATGTAGACTTACATGTAGACTTACACCCGGAGAACGGCTGAATATGCGATGCCCGGACTGCGGTCGGCGATTCGAAGTCCTAGATTCCAAGATTTACGACTATACGGAATGCGCCCTCGGCTGCTCGGTCACCGGGCATTGGCCTAAATACACTGCAAGGGTGTATGTGGACAACGTGGAGCTGCTTAGATGCGGCTGCGGGGTCTGCGTCAATGTTCCTGAGCTTGAGAAGCTGTCTTACACCTTCTTCGGTAATAATCCAGCATCCAACATTGCTGCGGGTAACATTGCCCTAGATCCGTACTCCGACACTATCTATATGGTAACTTGGGATGACGAAGACCAAGAATGGATCTTGTCTAAGCATAAAGAGCATTAGATGGGCAATGTTACTGGAAATGAGAGACCCGACGCCAAGAACAAGTTCGGCTTGTCTGGGGCTTCTCCTATAGATACCGCAGAAGGCGAAGTGCTCGACCCTGGAACAGCCACGTCAAGGACTGGCTTCACTAGCAGGAAGATGTCGATCCTTACCAAACCCGGAACCATTGTACGATCTACACATCCCGGCACGACCCTAATAATTCCACTACCGGGCTCGGGATTTGTAGTTAAAGTAACAGCCATACCGAAGGAGGGACAATTCAAGTCGCAGATGCCAACCACGAAATATGGTATTCTGGGCACAGTGGATGTTGTTGACGGGCAAACGGTCGGCGTAGGTCAACAACTTGGCACTATTGCTCCTGCGGAGGACGGATCGGCAGAAACCACTATGTTTTACGGAGTTTCTGCACGCAGCGTCGAGACAGCGGCAGCAGAAGTCCACCCAGCGAGCGAAATAGGAATTGCCGCTGTTAAATCTGCACAGGCCGACGGTATTGCTCCAAGTGAGGATGTTCAGCTTAGGAAACCGCCACCAGAAGCACCCGAGGAATCTCCGGCATTAGCTCCTGTAGACGAAAAGGGCGCTCTGGAAAAGCTTCCAACAGAGGGTGCCAGAGTTTCTAACATCTCTAAGGTAGATACTTCTGCCGGTGAAGTAGTGAACTTCCGAGAGCAGATCAATCAAGTTTACACACACGACTTCCTTGTGTTCATCAACGGAGTAGATGTAACCAAGTACGTCGTGGGAAATTTAGACATCAGTATTGTAGACAAGGACGGGTGGAACGAGGCTTCTCTTTCGCTGAATAATGCTGCTAACAATTTCGTAATCACCTATGAAAACCTGGGTATAGGGCAGCCGAATGGTATTCCCTCATTCCGAAGTTCCGACACAGCGGGAGAAGATAAATATAGCGAACGCGCCAAGAAGGAATTGATTGATTACAAAAATGATGAAGACAGGAACCCGTTCGTTGACATAGAAAGCATGAAGCTCATTGAAGCTGGTGCTACCCAAGGTGTCGCCACCTTCGACGGAACAGGTTTCGAAGACGGTTCCGTAGGTAACGAAACCACCGATATTGCTCCTGGTTCCCTACAGGCACTAGGCCAAAAGAGCGTGGGTGGCCAGAGAACCGCGCCGAATACAGATAGACGCTGGCAACTAGGATACCAATCTACAGTCTTCCACAAAAACGATCCTATACGCATCTTCAGAAAGAATCCCATTAGGGAAGCAGATGAGTGGATGCCTGCGTTTACTGGATATCTCGATAACATCAGCTACGACACTAATTACATAAACGGCAAGTCCAACGTGAAGCTGACATGCTACGATATTCGTGCCATCATCTCTAAGATGAGAGTACAGACTACAGCGGTCACTGGCGTGACAAATCCCCGTGCTATCTTTCGAGGCAGACCTGATTCTGGTGTTGACTCTCTTTTCTCGGACTTGCTGGATCCTGCTATCAAGTTTCACCCTCTTTCTGGTCGCACCTACGAAGATGTCATGGAGTTTCTGATTACAGGAACCTCAACACAAGATCCTGAACTAAACACGCAGTATCGAGATTCAGGTTTCAGTCGGGGTGTTGGAGATTTCACAGTTGGGGAGAGAATTTTTCACAAGCCCGGAGACGAAAACACTGGAGAGCAGCCGGATAGTCTTGAGCATTGGCATACTCTATGTCTGTTCGGATATGACGGTCAAACTAGGATTCAGGGCGACAGAACAGCCACCAGCGGGACGGTAGGTCCTCTCGGAAGCGGCATAACAAAAGTTGGAGACGCCAAAGGAAGTAAGAACATAGGTGCTCCTTTCAACCGTCGTTGGTTAACACAAGCAGAAGCTCGACAGATTGGATCCGAGACTACCCATGACGGGGCCTGGGCTCCACACTCTATGTTCCTGCACTTGCTGGTGCCTGCTGAGGGAACCGGTGCCAGAAACCTTTTGGATTTCGACTGTTTCAATGCTAACGGAAACCAATTAGAGTTTCGAGGCAAGCTGGACATTCTTCAGGACTTCTCTAACCGCATCGACTACCAGTTCTGGGTTACACCAATTGGCGACATCGTGATAGAATTCCCGCAATACGATTTCTACCCCAGAGATTACGGTGAGTACGAGCACGTATTCCGGGTGGACAAGCACCTACAAAGCGACAACGTACAGGATGAAGCTGGCGAGATGACCACGGCTGTAATAGCGAGCGGGAGAATCTCGCCTGCCAGCGAGGCCAATATTGAGGACCAGTTTCAACCCAAGGCGGTTGTAGTTGCTCCACTTATGATGATTCGGTACGGAGTATTAGAGCACGAGCTGGCCCTCCCTTTCATCAACGATGCCCAGTCTCTAAAACGCCTTGCTCAGATTGCGTTCCAGAAGAAATTAGCGGCATCAAACCGCATGGACATGCAGTTCGATTACCGACCTTTCATTCTACCTAATCGCCCAATGGAGAATTTTGAACGACAAAGAATGGCCTTAACAACAGCGGTTAGTAACAGTATGGAAGTGTTCAAAAGCGCCTCCACCTCTGTTAGTACCAGATATGTCCGAAGAGCACTCACCCAACAGGACGGAAAGGGCGGCCTAGCTGTCAACTACACGTTGATTACAGGCGGTAGCTCTATGCCTATTACGTATCGACAAATCTACTTGCCCGGTACTCAGGGTCTCGGATCCGTAGGGGGTCGGAGTAACGCAGGGGGATCAACCCCGAGGGTCGCCACACGGGGAAGCGGAGCAGACGCAACAGGAAACCCTGGAACGGGTCTTGAGACTACAAAGCCCGTACTAACCCAAGGCAACCAAACCGCTGTTGCAGCCATCAATGAATATGTGGCTTCTGATCCTGGGTTCACGACCGAGATGGCTGGTCGCTTCAAGGCCGCAGGACAAATGCTATCCGGTTTCACAGAGACAGCTCGTCATATAGCAACTGACGGTTTCGGTGTATTCATGATGAAGTCAGATGTGAGAGGTGATAATCTCGCGGAGGGTGCTTTCGGTATAGGAGATTCCACCGACATAACAGATCAGATCGCAGCGTCGGGCGAATACCTCAAGGGACTGGCCGAGAAATACAAGGGCAATCTTGACGATGCTATGGCCGAGTTCAGTTTGGGAGCCGAGGCTATCAAAAACATCGACATTCGAGAAGAGTGGAATGAGAACTGGGGTAAGGTCAACAAGGAACTGGGAGAGGCTTGGGAAGACCTATCTCAGTCATTACAGGACGGATGGGATCATCTGTTTCCGGGACAAACTACTCCTGTAGACACAGAAACGACTACTGCTTCTGACGAGGCAAAAGAAGCGCAAGCCACAGCGGAGGCGGAAGGGGTCATTCCCGCCGATCCGGGATTCCAAAGCTCGGTTGGTGTTTTAACTTTCGATAACGAATCCGAACGGGTCGCACTACAAGATCTTCGAGCCAGCTCCGCATTCAAACAGGCAGGTACAGAAGAAAGAGCCCGGCTCGTAAAGGAAGCTAGAGGTAGAAGCCGTGGCTAGAAACATCGAAACCAGAGTACAAATGCTACGGCGTACCCTCCTCCGGCGCACGGATAAGAGGCAGGGTACAGGAGAGCCGTATTTTGGATTTGTAAAGGAATACAATGCCGCTGCGGATACCACCCTTGTAGACAGTCACGGCGGCAGAAGAATCCTGTTTAACCCACAACCACATCTAGGTAGGTCTGCTTGGATGCGTGCAGCTCCAGAGGGCGGTATGGGTACTCTTCTGGTTACAAGGAGCGATACCCAAGAACCTGAGAATCTTAGGTGGTGGCACACAGACACAAAACTCAGACTTCAACTCTTCCGAGAAAACGTAGATTCTCTTTTGTCTGGAGAAGGGCAACTGATATCCAGAGAAGCGTTCAGACCGCTGCAATCTGGAGAGATAGACATTGTATCCAAAGGAGGTGCCCAGATATTCATGGGTAACCGACCACACTTGGATATGCGGGCTGGTATCATGCAGTTTACTATGGATCAGGATGAGACGGAAATTAGCGCCAAGGCTCCTATCCACGTTCGAAAAAACCACCAACACAAGTCGAGTGAAATCGGAGACGAAGAAAGATACGGTGTGGTAAAGCGGCCGGATGCCGGTTCCACGATTAACAAGTTCTATCCCGATCCTGATGGAAAAAGGGACGACGAGCGAGTAGGCTTTGCAAAAGAACACCTTATGCGGATGACCAACCCTCAGCTCACCCCGCCACACATTTTGTTCGATACCCGAACAGGGCATGTCATAGACGATACAGGTATACCGTACAGGCTAGACGACTCCGGGGAGAAGCTACGAGCCCGAGGCGAATACTGGACCCCTGCTGAGACATCTGTGCTCATGCAGTTAGACGAGCTTGGTAACTTCAAGATCGAGCATCCTGTACAGGCCACCACTGGTGGGAAGTTCGTCCTGCCTTCTGGTCATATGATAGCAGAAATTGGCCTTGTTGATCCTACGGACTTCAGGAGATACATTGGACGAAACGAAGAGGTAGATATCGGCGTCGATAAGATCCAGAACGTCCACAACAACGACACGAAGACAGTAGACAGAAACCGAACCTTGACTGTACATGCGGACGAGCTTCGGATAATTGATGTCGATGCTCTGGAAACGGTGGCCCGGGACAAAAGCTTCAGAGTCGGGAGGACATTCCTCATTCAGACCGGTTACGACCCAGAAACAATTAACAAGGACTGTGTAGATTACAACCGAAATAGAAGTAAGCTAAACTTCACAGATGACGAAACATCGTTTGAAACAGAGACTCTAACCATTTTTGCTTCTAAGGAAATTATCTTCGAATCTCCACTTATGACCTTCAACACTCCGGTTGCCAACTTTACGGGAGTCGTCAGGTCTGAGGGAGGTTTCCGTAGTAACTCAACAAATGTTGCTCCCAGCGGGTCGCGGGGACGCGCTGGCTCCATTCCTGCCAAGAAAGCCATTCGGGCAGATTGCACATCTGCGGATAATTCGTAATGTCGGTTCAAGACGCCCTAAACGATATCAAGAGAGAAGCTGCGAGTATCGCGGATACGATCCGTTCTGAAATCGCTGATCTGGATTTCAGCCTCGACTCTCTGCTGGTTATTCGAGCCAAGTATAACTCCATCACACTGGCCGTACTGGGACAGAATTACGACCAAACCGTGGAAAACCGAAGCCTTCCCCCTCTAGACCCCAGTGATCTGTTCGATCAAAAACGTATCGGTCTTGGGGACATCACTACTATAGGAAACACGTCTCTACCCTCCATTCCCGCTTCCAATAACCTACGCGCTCTACAGGAATTTTACCTGAGCGTTGGTGAAAATCTTAATACCGTAGACGTGCAGCTTACTGCCCACCCTCCCAGGCGAGATGTAGACGACCGCTTTACTCTAGCTCTGAACCAGTTCGTAGTTCGATCCATTGCCTACATTAACGCTAGCGGCTTGCCTAAGACCCGCGAGGAGATTGGAGACGAGGTTGGGAAGGACACTTTCGAATTGTTCGTCTTCCCGGATCTGCCTGCGGTTGCCTTTTTGGTAATACCTGAGTTCATCTCCCTTAACGCTTCTATGTCAGACACCTCTAGGAGACTGGGGATTAGAAAGGACCAGATTGCCGCACGAATCATCTGGTACGGTACCATAAACGCCAACACATCCAACTTCAGCAAGATGCGAGTTAACTTTCAGTTGAGCAACCCACAAATGAGAGTTGCCACGTTTGGGGATGATCTGGCATTGTCCAGCTCTAGCCTGTTTAACGGACTTCTGAAGAAGATGGAGTCTCAGCTAGGACTTCTCCCCAGCCAGAGAGGTACCGACAAAATACTGGAAGTGCTAAGAGTTATTCAAGAAGATGCTCGTTCTTTTCTGGCACAGATTGTCTTCGGAATTACCACAATTGTTTCTTCGGATATCCTGAGTAACCTGCGGGAGGCTGGAGTAGCGGACTCAGATCTAGAAAGCTCTCTACAGAATCGAGACGACGAGAATTTCAGGGGTGTGAATGATAAAGCCAACGCTCTCCGCACTCTTGTATTTCCCGCACAAAGCAACTTTGAAGAGCGCAAGGCTCTAGGGGAAGCGTTTCAACAGTCCCCGGACACCCCGAGATACACGAATCGGTCTTTGAACACAACTGCCGATTTCCGAGGAGATGTAGTATCCGCCGCAAAGCGCTTAGTTGCCAGTGTTGACGCGAGAATACTCGTCATACAGAAACCGTCGTCTTCAGCAGCAAATATCGAACAAGCCCTCGGAGGGGTGGCTAGCGATGTTGCTGCTCTAAGGCTCGCCTACGAGACCTTTCTAAGTCCGCCCACAAACAATACTCGCTTTACTGGAACCAGAACCACAGAATCCGCCAACCTCATTCTAACCCGTTCAACGGATTTAGTAAACTCCTTGAGAATTAGAGACCAGATTAACGACTTCCCCACGGACATCGAAGGAAATCTGGACGAAATCCTTGCTCAAGTTGTATCCGTTCTCGGGAGCCTAGCCGACACCCTGGGTCTCTATTTCAACATCTATCGAAGCGGAGAAGTTCGAGATTTTCTTGCAACGGCTGTGTCGGTGTCCAGCATGACCAATTTTCTGCTGTCGAACGGGGATCCAAACGGTAATCTAATTGTGACAGAAGTGCCCGAGCGAATTGAGGAATTACGTACTTCTGTACAGACCAACATTCTTGATGATCCTGCCTCTGAAGACTTGTTCAATAGCGTATCTTTACAGGTAGGGGCGTTTGCTTCTGTATTGAGGGGAAATGAGGATAATGACCCCGTAGGGCGCTTGTTTGATCTGCCGGTAGCGGTCATAGACTCGATCTTACCGTCCGAAGATGCGCCGAACGCCTTCAGCTTGGAAATGCTGCCCACACAGGAGGCAGCCATGAGACAGCTCCGGGAGAGTTTCGCGCTACTGAAGATTTCACGCTCCTCCACCAACCGGGACCTGGGCATCCTCAACCCAAATTTCGGATGCTCAATCACGGATGCTGAGTTCCTACTGGCGAGACTCTCGGGAGACTCCGTAAGCCAGCTAGTAACAGAATTAGGGTAGGCTTAAATGGCACTTGACACAGATATTTTCAAGCATCTAACGAGAGAAGAGCGACTAAAGGTGGACCGGTTTGCCGCTCGTTCTCCTACGGACGTACCTCGGTACTTCAACGCAGGCACGCAGTCTTTTGGCCAGGAGCCAGAACAGCCCATATCCCGGGAATTCGAGGCGTACCTGATTCTCCAGGCCCTAAAAGACCCCGACAAGCTATCAGATGCTATGCGGTGGTTCACCGAGGCCGCAGATCTCCAGATCAAAAGAGATGACAGAGACGCGCTTCTAGACGACGCTTTTGAGAAGGAAAGAGCCGATTCCCTGGCTGTCCTTCAAGAATCCTCAGAACTGACGCTACGATTTGCCCAGTTTCGAGAGAATTTCGAGATTGTAGAGGTGGAAGAGTCCACGGATTCACTCGAAATACCTCCCGGACGGTTCGCAGATGTGCCAGAGATCTCTTTAATCATGAGAGACTCCCAGCTTGCTATGGGCGAAATTGCGTCCAAGCAGAGCAGAGCAGAGCATCTTGTGGTTGAGGATGCTGTGTTGGATGAGCAGCAAAATGTTAGAGAAACCTTAGAAGACTCCATAGGCGGTATTGCAGATCCCCTTATTGCCCAGGAGCTTTTGTCATGGAGAGACGTAATTATTCAGATCCAGTCCAGGGTGTCAGGAGGCGCAAATGGCTAGTACATTCAGAATGGTAGACGGGGATATTCACTTCGATGTAAATGGACGCCTCCAAACCATCGAGGGGTTCGATAAAGTCAGCCAAGACATCGCTGAGTCTCTTCTGACCGACTTTGATGTGCAGAGAGACTTTGGCTGCGAACTGAATAGGGTAGTGGCCGATCCTGCATTCAATATCGGAGAACAGCAGGCTAGTTCATACGTTTCAGACTCTATAGAGCGTTTGCGCGCTTTCCAGAGAACTAACCCCACTACTACGAAGCAGGAAGAAATTTCGATGGTGGAATCCATTGAAGTTTATAAAAATGACCAAACAGAGATTCTTTTCGGGCTAGCGGTTCTTACAACGGCTGGACCCTCGGTAGAAAGTAACGTGCGCTTAGCTCCTAATCCAGTAAGACTCGATCATCTGTTGCCGCCGTCAACTACGCAGCAATCCCAGGAGATCGTGGCTAAGGGAGCAAACAAGAACCCTGTCATTACAGGGGAGGTAGCAAACGATGGCTCGTAGTCTAGACGAAATTCAGCTCTCCATGCAGCAATCCATAGAAATTGCTGACCCCACGATTGAGTCTCGCAGTGGACCTGTCTACAACATCATGCTTCAGCCGGTCTCCAACGAGATTGCTAAGATAGAAGCGGAGCAGGAACGAATTGGTTCTCTGTATTCTCTTCGGTTCCAAGAGGTAGCTACGGAATCCGAGACAACGGCTCTGGCAACCAATTTCGGAATTCAGAAGGCTCCGGGAACAAAATCGTCTGCTGTGGTGTTTTTCTTCCGGTCCACCCGACCCACAGAAACAGCCCAAGTTCGTCGGGGCACTCTGGTAGGAAACTTGGACGGTACGCTAAACTACATCGTTCAAGAGGATGTAGTGATAGACCCCACCAACGCAGATTCTTTCTTCAACTCGGCTCGAAGGACTTTCGAAGTCGCTGTAAACGTTAAGGCAGTGTCTCCAGGCGAGAACTTCAACATTCCCGCTTTTCGAATCAATACCCTCATCACACCTAACGTAGACTTCGATGGGGTAGAAAACCGCGCCCCTGCTGAAGGAGGAAGCGAGGAAGAGACGCAGGACTCTGAGGTAAACAGAATCCGAGAGCGTTTTGCGGGCCTAAACACCGGATCAGTAGACGGAGTTCGATTCGTAGCCTCTAATTCCTTCCCCGAAATCATCCAGGATGTGGCTATTATTCAGCCTGCTAGCGATCTTTTTCGAAGAACCATCCTAACCCCTGGTTTGGATGTGTACATTGCGGGGTCGAATCTGGAGACCGTTAGACAGAACTATGTGGCCATAGGGGGAGAAACGGAGATCCCTATTGCTAGTCCGCCATCGGTACCTTCCAGCTTAGTGTTGTCTATCAATGGCGTTATCAACGTAGACTCAACAATCGTGGAAGACGACAGTGCTGTAGCGAACACTGTGCAAGCTAACGAAGTAGTGTCTCTTACTTCTCCACTCGTACCGGGAGATGTAGCCACATTCACCTATGCGTTCAACCGATTGATCCTTGACGTGCAAAATATCTACGAGCCGACAACGGCTGGAGATTCTCTTCTGTTCGGCACTGATATTCTTGTGTACGAGGCCGTAGAGGTACCAATTACCGTTGTAATGTCAATACGAGTAGCCTCGTCATTCGACATTCCTCGCACCACAGATCAGGTGACAAACGCTGTTTTGGCTCTGGTGGAACAAAACACTTTTGGGATAACTCTCTACCCCGAAACCATTCGTGAGACTATTCTAAACACAATCCAGGGTGTAACTTCATTGAACCTTGAACAGTTCCGACGGACAGACACTTCGCTTCGGGACGTGGAGATCATTGAACTGGAAGCTAACGAAATTTCAATTCTCGATAACGAGAACTTCCAGCTAAGTATTCGCTAAATGACCATTCGAATTGAACTACAGCCCCAGGTCTATCAGGGAACACTGGATGCCCTGCTCTTCGGCAGCACTGCCGCTGTGGGCACGTTTAAGGGTGTTCCTCCGGGTGGGTTTACCAATCTGGACGGTACTGTAACGCAATATACTGTATTTGGAACTCCCTTCAGGATCACCACGGACAACGTAGGCGTAAAACATACGATTCGTTCTACCCTGATTAGCCTGGATAACAACGTTACTGTTGCCAGCAAAAACAGGATCATGGAACAGGTAGTAGTTCCAGTCAACGAGACCTTTACAGTCCTCCTTCCCCTACGAAAGGGCGAAAGCCAGATAGACGTATTTACCGAAAACGACGGCACGTTCACCTCCGTGATAGCATCCCACGTCGGTACTTTCCTCACTGCCTACTCGCGCGAGATTTTCAGTAGTACCCAGAACCCGCTGGATGAGCAAGAACGCGCCCTCTTCAGCCAATTCTCCGCTCGTATGACAGATATCCTGATTCCATTTCAGGATCTATATGCGGACCCTAAGTCTCTACGAACCCTAATCAGCCGGTTCATTACTCGCACGTATATGACCAAAAACGGTTCTACGCAGGGCGTCAGAGACTTTGGTGCGGCTCTCCTGGGAACTACACCCATTTTTGTCCCGACAAAAACAGACGAGGGTATATTCGAACCTGACGTTATACCTCTATATCGCAGACAACTTGAGTTCGCGGGTTTCGAAGCTCACTCTTGGATCCCCAATTACGAAATTATTCACTGGCTGTCCTTCATCAAGTTGGTAGACGCAGCCCGAAACTATTACAAGATTCAGGAGATCGGGGAAAGCGAAGTTCTAATCACGGCAGGCGGCATACCTGAAATACACAGGTTCGACTTCGATGACCCACAGGCTTCTGTATATTCTGAGTTCAACTTCACCAATTTCCGTGTAGTTGTAGAAATTCTGGACAGACTGTTCATCAAGTTCTGTGCAGCAGGTTACCCGTTCGACTTGTTCATAACGACAGAGAACCCTCTAGGCCAGAGACGCCTAACATTCGACTCTTTGATCCCGTGGGACTCTGGTGAACCACTAGATCAACCAGCTCTGGATCCCGGTGCCGATGGGTGGGTTGGGTTCCCGCTAGCTGGTCGATTTGACGGGTTTGAGTTGAACTCCGATCCCGTTGACCTGTTTCTAGACTCTCTATTCGTCACCCCCGCTGTAGGATCCAGTATCCCCCAATGCGCCTATGAAGGGTTCTTTACCCAGCAGGTTGACCTGTTTTCTCAAGCTATAGACATTCCGTTCAATCTCTCCGCAGAGGGGGAAGTGAACGAGCCCGTTGGTACGTCAGAGGAAAATGTGTCCGTTGACGAGTTCCGGGTGGACACGGACATCCTAGACTTCAGCAACATTGATGACTTCACGATCCTTGGCCTAGTCGGCGGACCCGACGGAGATAGTACCATCGTCTCAAATAGCGAAATTGCTCTTGGAGGAACCTCCTCCGTTCAGTTCATCAGGAAAGAGTCTCTTCTACCGTTCTTCCGGTGGGATACTCCAGGGGCTCCTCTTGACCTGACCAATATCGGCGCAGACACCGTGTACTTGACCGCGTATTTTGGCGAAGACGTTATACCGGAAGACACGGGGGTTCCCAGCTATCCGGGAAACCTGTCATCTCTCTCAATCACCCTTGAGGATAGCAACGGTAGACAGCAATCCCACAAGTTCGACAAGGAAGACCTGACTCGGGGAGTAAATGTTCTACCTATTATGCTGGATTTCCCGACAGATACAAATCCCAGACAACCCCTGAACAGGGCAGATGTGGTTCGTATCATCTTCACTCCGCTAGGGCGCGTGCTATCAAATGATCCCCCCTTGTTTGATTCCACTGCTGCCTGGGAAGACATGTACTTCGGACGCATGCACGTTCTGGCCGATCAAGCTCATTTTCGCCCCGCCCGAGCAAAAATCGAGCTTGAGGACATTGATGGAGTGTATGGTCAGTCCTTGTACGGTAGCGAACTGACTTTCACGGACTCGGACAGCGCAAAAGAGGTGTTTACCGGTGACGAGTCCTACAACGACTTGGACGAAAACGCTTATGTTCCGAACCTTTACAAGATCCAGCTCACAGCGGGCGAAGGAACGGAGGGCTTTGATCGACCCGTGACTGCCGAAAACCTGCGAATAGAGCTTGGCAGGCAGGGAACTTTCCTAAAGTCACAGGTAGTGAACGACACTAGCGGGGGCGAGATCTACGTGGATGTGTTTAGTAAGCAGTTCTCTACCGCAGGTAGCCGAAATACCTTAGAATTTGACCCAGACCCCTCAAACCCTGTCGTGCCGGATCTGATCTCAGTTACGAGTTTTGCGGGAGGACTGGAGGGCCAGAACACACGCTTGGGCGGAGGAGTCGGAAATCTGGCCATAGCGCAGCAATTCGAGGTAACTGGGGGCTCGGCTACAGTTCGCTTCGCAGAGCTGTTCCTGCACCGCCTGGGGAGCCCTGCTGGCAGCCTGACGGTGAGAATCCATGCGGACAACAGCGGAGAACCGGGGCTGCTGCTCGCCCAGGCGCAGGACCGGTTTGCCTCGGGAATCACCGCCGGAGTACCAAACTACGAGCTTTTTCACTTTGAGGCTACTGTTCTTCCGGTCGGAACCTACTGGATCCAGATATCGGGAAATGCCACCTACGAATCCGGCAGCGATGACGAAAACCACCTTATCTGGGCCATGTCCAGCGTTGGATCCACGCTTCCTTCCGCCACGGCGGACGGGACATTCTCAGGCGGCTCTGTTTGGGCCGTAAGTAGCGAAATTCATCACTTTTTTAAGGTCATAGGCGATGTCGGCCCGTAGTCTTGACCGCATTATCTCTTAGCAGGAACCTTGCCGGGCTGACAGGGAGAAACAGGTGCAGATTTTTGTACTAGACGACGAATACAAAGCAGTTATGGGACAGCAGGTCCGGTTCTATGTTCTCGACGAAGCCATTGAAGCCGCTTGCAAGTTTACCAGGGTCCGAAACCGCCCACTGAAAATCTGGGAATACCAGAATCAGATCAGGGCGCTTGTCGGAGCCGTCCAACCGGACGGTACCTTGGTGCGACCACCCAAAGAGGTGGTATCTCTTGTGACGGCTCTATGCAACAAGGGACACAACGACCTAGCAGACGATCTTCTAAATAATTAAGCAGCCTTAGGAGTTTGAAGTGGCAATAACAGTTCTCGCGGCAATTACCGATCAGGGGCGCGCAGCATTCGCAGCCCTGACCGTAAACGGAATCGAGTCTTCTTTCGTGGTCAACGTATTCGAAGTAGGAAACGGCGGACACGATCCCGGCAACCCAATCGTTGCTCTCACTCCAGATACCTCTCTTGGAGAATTGCCCCAAATCACATTTGGGCCGGAGCCGATTGACGAAGCCTCCCTACCGGATGACTTGTTCACTCCCGAATTTGATTGTTTCCTCCAGCAGAATGAGGCTGTGGGCGAGCTGTCCAACATTGGACTGCTGGCGACGTATACCGATGAAGACAGCGATCTGTTTGGATCAACCTTCCTGTTCGCAATCGGAAACTTCCCACTCAGGGTCAAGGTAGACACGGAAATCGTCGAGTTTGTAGTGTCGGTCATTTTCTAGTCATGAAATTAAGGAACATATGTTCTGTTTCTAGCTGTCGAAGGGATGTTTCAGCTAAGGGAAAATGCAAACCCCATTACGAGAGACAACGAAGAGGAACCCTAAACCTAAACTCGCCCGTAAGAATCAAAGACGGCGATCGAGGATGCGCGCAGCCTGGATGTATGCTTCCCCATAAAGCGAAGGGTTATTGCAATGTCCATCACTGTAGAATTAAGTATGGCACAAACATGGAAAAGCCAGTTAGGTGGCGTGACGGCACACAAGGATGTAGGATCACAGGTTGCAATAATAGACATGGACAACGCGGCTTTTGTAATTCTCATTACAACAGAGTTTGTAGAATAGCCCGGAAAAAGAAATTAACAGAACAATTTGGAAACATCTGCGCAGACTGCTTGCAAACCTTTCCTCCTGTTATATTTGACTTTGACAACATAAACCCAGACAGGAAACACACAAGCATAACCATATTGCTTACGAAGAATGCTTCTGACGGGGAGATACAGGAAGAGTTAAAGTATTGCGAAATGGTCTGCGCAAACTGTCATAGACTCAGGACGCATGCGCGCTACTCCACACTGGAAATGCAATGACACTACGCACACTCCTAAGATTTCAGAATCCCGACAGTAGTCAGGACATAAATGACCGTTTCAAGGGTCTGCTCAATAAGGGTGTATTCTCTGGCGGAGATGTAGAAGTTGTCACCTCTACCCTAACCGTTCGACTGACTCCATTTGCCACAATCGGCTTCGACGGGATGTTCGTCCGAGAGGATGACGATGACAACATCCTCGCCGTTGTAGCCGACGAGCGTAACTACATTGTAGTGCGCCAGCGGTATGTAGCCAACGGTGACCCTATTGTTTCAGTAGAGTCCCTGACTGAGGCACAATTCAACGGCGATGCAGATCCCGATGCTCTGATTGTGTTCGCAGTTGTAGATGTACCAGCAGCGGCTACGGAAGTCCTGGCTGAGTACATAGAATTTTTCGAACGAGACTCAGTTGATCCAATAGGCCGTTTCGCGTTCCGTGGTCTAGTTGACTCAGCCTCAAGTTTGCCAGACTGGGGCACAACATCTACCTCCAACCGGGCTGGCGACTTCTATATCGTTACAGACGGTAACGGCGGGTTCCCGGAACTCTGGTCTTGGAATGGTAGTGCCTGGGTAAACATCACGCAAGCCCAGACCATGATTAGTCTTCTGGATATCCACAAGGACAATCTGGATGTAGACCTGAATCACGTCACGGACAACCAAGCCGATGCTCTTCTGGGGACGGTCGCTGATCCAGATATCAACAACAGATACGTCACCGACTCGGATCCCCGGATTCCTACTCAAAACGAGAATGATGCCTTGCAGCCGGACCCAACGGCATTATCGGAATTCATACCTAGTGACAGCAACCGATTTATCAACTCGTCCAAGATCTTTGCGGCACCCTCCGAAGTAGACTTCGCTGGTGGAGTTGGTTCCATTGAGCTAGAACTAGGCACCGACGGTCCGTTCTACGTGGGATTTGGAGCGCTTGGCACAGCTCAGCAATTCTTTAACATCTACGCAAGATCTGCAACCCCGCAGGATGACGATCAAGAACTTTTGAACAGTGAGTTCCAGCCTGTCCGCATCACCGGAATCTTTACGGAATCCAGTCTTTCTAACGAGCTAAATCCCTCCCTGGCAGACTCAAACGGTTTCTACCCTCCCACGGGAGTCCCTGGTAACGTTTACATACAGGTAGACAACGCAGCGGATGAAGACTTCTCGATCGGCTACGGCAAACGAGTTCTATTGGGTGATCTGCTGCCAGACGCCTTCCTGCTACGAGGTCCCTTGTTCGGTCAGGTAGACGCCAGAGTGCGCCAGATTCTAGAGAGTAGCGTGAATGCTCAGTTCGACGACTCTGCGTGGGATGCGGGTGTGTCTGTTGGGGATGTAGTGGCTTTCGACAACGGACTTGGGAAATTCATTCAAGCCGACATAGCTACTTCGAAATTCCCAGTTGGGGTGCGAGGCAACACCAACAATCTCGTTGCCGAGGGCCTCTACGAATTCACTTCCGCCACTGCGTTTTCTGCTGGAAATCAAGTCTACGCCCACAACACAGTAGACGGTGCTCTAAGCACCACGCCTAACGAATGGTTTATCGGCACATTTTTCGATGACACCCGACTACTGGTCAACATGAACGCCTTCGGAATCACAGCTTCTACTTTCGTTCCGGGAACTGCCTTCCCGAATGGGCTCTTTGACCCTTCTCTCCTGCCCGGTGAGGTGGCTTCTTTCAACGGCACCGATTTCGTGCAGTGGGATGACACAGACCCGTCAACTCCTGCCCCTGACGGGCTTCGAGGCAACAACGACAACATCATCCAGGCGGGCTTGTATCAAGCTGCCGGAACCCCTTATATCGCAGGAACTAGATTCTACGCCTCTACAACTTCCGACGGGCAGCTATCGACTTCACCGAACGATTACTTTGCCGCTCACGCTATCACCAGCAGCGAACTATTGGTAAATATCATAGGGTCTGCGAACTGGGAAGGCTCCAGAGCCGTATTCGAGATAGAACATAGCTCATCCTCGGGTATTCATCTAGAGGGATCGGGCAGAACTTTCGTTGGACTAGCTTCGGCTGCTGGAATCTCTACTTCCAATAGTTTGTCTTCATCCACAGGCATGACACTTTTTGCCACGGACACAGGACAGGTCTTCTACTGCACGGACGGTGCCCTGAACACCTGGGTCGAGACCAGCAGGTTCTCCGGTCCTCTGGAGATCGCCAACACACTGGAGGTGGGAGGAAATCTGATTCTTCCCACAGGCATCCTTGATGACGATGCAGGAACCACATTTAACGTTTTCGCGCATGGAACGAGACACGAGAGCGTAGACCCTGCTGATGACCCTGTATTTGGCATCGTCAGACAAGTTCAAGTTGACGCGGACGACGGCTCATCTCCGGTCGTTTTGAGCGGTTCCTATTCTACCCTTGGGTCGATTATCATAGACTTCAGCGGACGAGGCGGCACTTCAACGATTCTAGTATTTGCTGTGGCTAACTTCGACGGTACAGTCCTCGCGGCTTCCATCGACATGGAATTTCATATGGATGCTACTCCGTTTACCTCCCCACAGGGGGTATTAGCTGTACACGATCAACCTTCGGGAAGCAGTAATAACAATTTCGTTGTGAGCCAACAGGGTATATTCGAAACAGTCTCAGCGACGACCCACACAATAACACTGGAGGCGCTGCAAACCCTAGGAGCTGTTACTGCCAGGGCAAGACATTTTCTACTAATTGATTTGGGACCTAACTAATGCCCCGTAGAGCCCTACTAAAATTCCGAAATCCCGACTCAACCCAGGATCTCAACGATCGCTATAAGGATCTGTTCAACAAGGGATTCTTCTCGGGCGGGGAACTCAGAGCTGTAAACGGAGCTTTGAAGGTCGATCTTCGTCCGTTCGCGACTGCGGGATCGGATGGCATGTTTGTTCGAGAGGATTCTGAAACAACCCGTCTCGACGTTTTAGCTGGATTCGAGAACTATATCGTCATCCGGCAAGAGTACATCTCAAACGCAGATCCAGTTCTATCCCTTGAAAGCCTCACGAAACAACAGTTCGATCTAGACGGACCCGAAGATGCGAAGGGGGCTGACAACCCTACGCTAATCGTGTTCGGTGTAGTGAACGTACCTACGGAGTCTGCTCCGGGCGTACCGACTGTATCCGTCACCCAGAACATGATTGAGACCGACGAGTCCAATATCATCGACACTCTGGGTAGATCGTCATTCCGTGGCCTGCTGGCTGCGGAGCTGAGCCTCCCGGCTGGAACCGGGAACCGTGCGGGTGATTATTACATCATCACCGATGGAACTGGAGACTTTCCTACTCTTTTCGCCTGGAATGGGGTTTCGTGGATCAATATCACTAATGCCCAGGCTATTCTGGATCTTTTGGACTCTCACCGTCAAAATCAGAATGCTAACGAGAGGCACCTAACAGACGATCAGTGGGCAGCCGTTGCCGGTTCATCTGGTGCCCCTGCCGTCGGCAATCGGTATGTAACAGAAGAGGACAATCGTGTTCTGACAGACGATCAAGCTGATGCTAACGCGGGTAACCCCACGCCACTAGAGGACTTCGGCCCCAGTGACTCGAACCGCTGGATCAGTTCCTCCAAAGTTTTCGCAGTACCGACAGAGGTTGTGGTGGCTGTCGGAGAACCAACCAGCGGTCAAGCATTGGACGTAACTGAGATAGAACTTCCTGTATCCGCAGGAGGCTTCTTTATCGGTAACCCAGACGACGGCGAGGCCCTTACAGGAACCGCTCAGCAATGGTTCAATATCTATACTGAAGATACCTCGGGGGACGAAGAATACACCAATGGAGAGTTTAACGAAGTACAAATTCTGGAAGTCAGGTTAGGAGATGCCGGACAGGGGGCCTTCAGTGGCGGCTCTGCGGAAGTTAATCCCCAGGTTGATACCGATGACTTAGGATTCTTCGTAAATCAAAACAAGAATCTGTTTCTAGTTCTCAGTAACCCAATAACCTCACCCTGTCGCGTCGCCTACGGCAAGCGAGGGTCCCTTGGTACTCTTCTGCCGCATCTATTGACTAATCGAGGCCCCAAGGGTGGACAAATTGACACCAGGCTTGTACGCCTACTATTTGGAACCCCTAACGCCCAGTTTGAGGACCCTGAAATATGGACCTCGGGTGTAGCTAATGGCGCTGTTGTCTCTTTCAACGAAGCAACAGGCAAATTTGTAAACGCTGACCCCGAGGGAGTAGCTGGGCCGTCTGGCTTGGACCCTGTTGGAGTCAGAGGAAATTTCAATAACCTAATTATGGAGGGACTGTACACACGGGAAAGCGGTTCCTACTCCATAGATAAACTTTATGCCGACAAAGCCAGCCCCGGTAGCCTTACTAACGTAGAAAACGAGTGGTTTATTGGACGGGCAATTTCGACCACTCAACTCCTGGTGAACATGAACGCTTTCGCTATTACATCAAGCGAGCCCACCACTCCAGTTGCTTTCCCAGAGAGTATGTTTCAAAGTAGCCTCCAGGCGGGAGAAACCTGTTATTGGAATTCATCGGTTTCTAAATTCGATAAAGCCGATAGCGTCACCAATCTCCCGCTTGGAATACGGGGCAACAACAATAACGTCATTCAGAGCGGAAAATATACAGCTCTTGCTGGAACTCCGTTTGTATCTGGTACCCGGTACTATGCTGGATCTGTTGCTGGTGTTTTGATAACTACCGAGAATGACTTGTTCATGGGTATAGGCATTGACTCTACTACCCTTCTAGTAAACGCCAATGCCGTGCCCATCCCCCACAAGTGGACCGAGGAGCACTATTCAGATAGCGGTTATCACAAGTTCAAGGTTGGAGATGATGTCGATAGAGACAATATTCCCAATCCTGGTGATGGGATGCTGTTCATTCGTGACGACACTCCAAACCCCAGCATAGAGTATTGGACCGGTACTGCGTGGTCTTCCGCAACAACAACTGTCTCGGCAATTCCCTCCGGTTCGAAGATGCTGTTCATTCAGGACACGGTTCCTACAGGGTGGACGCTAGACGTGTCCGTAAACGATAAGGTTATCCGAGTCGTTGACTCGGCGGCACTAGGCGGTGTAACCGCAGGTAATTGGACAATTTCAGGAATTTCAGGAAGTGCCCACGCCCTAACAATCAGCGAAATACCCGCACACGGTCATGAAGTCCAGTACACTACTATTACTCCCGGTGCTGGGGATTTCCAGTTTCAACGTTTGCGTAATAGTGCGGGGTTCCCGAGTTCTACAGATGAAAGTTCGAATCCTGTCCTGGAAACAGGCGGGGGAGCATCCCACTCTCACGGAGTATCAAGCGACGGTACATGGAGACCGTCATATATTAACGCAATAATCTGCATTAAGGACTAGGATTAAAATGAAGTACAAGAGCGCCTTCAAGTGCGACGAGTGCCCCGAGAAAACGGGTGAGGAAGGATGTCCGGCCTGGAACGAGATCATCATGACTAACGTCCAGACGGGGGAAGACAAAATCGTAAAGGGATGCAACTTTCAACTCATGCCTTTCATCATGACGGAAGCGATCAAGGCGTCAAACACAAGCTCCAACACGTTCGCATCCATCAAGAACGAAATCGCCCGGGGGTACTCTCTTATAGCAGAGGCCATGCCCGGATTCGCCAAGCTGCTCGCAGAGAAGACAAAGGAAGACTAAGTGCCCTTTTTGCCTCCCGAGAGCGATGTACCCGTCGCGCAATTGACACTGGCAGGACGAAATCTCCTAGCCCGATCTATTGTGCCTCGCGGTAAAAGCGATGTAAACGACCCCGATGCTCCGCTTGTGACGTTCAAGCTGGCAGGATTCGCCGTGGGCGATGGCGGGTACCGCTTGGACAACCCTCTACAACTCACTCCCGTCAACGACCAGACAACAGAGGCTCTTGCAGAGGTGGCTGTGCTGGACAACAGGTTTGATGTGAACGACTCCCTTGTTATCAACGGAGTATCCTTTCCTGTTGGTATCATATTGGTGGCGTCTGGTAGCTCCCTAGGAGGTACGGATAACTCGGGAAGTGGCGGCGGGCAAACTACTGGATACGATGATGGCACAATAGATAACTCTTTGGGATTTGGTGGCACTGTAGATCTTGATCCTAATACTCTGGTTCCTGCGGCGCATATCGGCCAAACTCTACGCCTGACAGGAGGCACCTTGGCTGGACTTACGGAGCAGATTGTAACCAACTCCGCGATACAGATCGAAATCGGCATCACGAATCCAGAGGCTCCGCTACCAACCGGGAGTCCTTTGGGAAAGAGCTGGGCGCAAAGCGGAAGCAGCGGTTCGGTGCCGGATCACACCACTACTTGGGAGATTTACACCAATGCTCCTGGCGCTAATACCTGGGTCCCCGGGAGCACCTTGGCAGAAACAGCCGCAAACATCGCTGCTGCTATCAACGCCTCTTCTGAACCCCTCATTCAAAACGTAGTGAAGGCTACCGTATCTGGTGAAGTTGTGACCATCTTGGCCATCGCCAACAGCGCCCTCGGAAACTTCAACACCTTGATCGAATTCGACGCTGGTGGACTAGGCATCAACAACTTTGGAATCACACCGGGAACAGGGTTCCTGGCGGGCGGTATTAGTCCCGTTCTGGAGAGCCAAAAATTCCCCGCTTCTGCACCCGATATAGAGCCTTTCTTCGATATAGAATTCCCTAATGTCTCCGCAGTCTCCCTAGTTTGCCGAATTGGGCCAACAGAGGCCAATGTGGGCCTGGGGGAGTTGGGAATCTATGTGGATATCATCGACTCGGTGAACCCCGACGAAATCGGAAGTCGCATACTTTACGCTGTCACCCACTTCGCCATTGTGGCGAAGAACTCTAACAGCAATTTCGTTACCAGAGCTATTACACAATACTAAAATGGACATCAACACACTACTTACAGAGCTGGTTGTGCTTGCGGATACACTTGACAGCCGCAGCATGACTGATGTGGCTGCGGATCTGGACGCCGCTATCTTTATCCTGTCCTCTGAGGATGCGCAGCCGTTGAACAAGTCTTTGGCTTCACTAGCCCGGGAACACTATGCCTCTGTCGAAGATCAGGATATACCGGACGAAGTGATGGAGGCTTCTGCCGTGCAGTCAGTTAAGGACATAGCTGCTCTGACAAACAAGATTCTGGATCTGGAGCCGAAACTTATGGTGTCCGTCCTCAGGAGTCTTGTACAAAGTATGAGATCAGTGTTGGCACCCGGACAGACTTTGACAGATGTCGATATAGCCAAGGGAGCCGAACTTCTGGCTGAGGCAGAGCGTAAGCTAGCACTGGAAGACGATTTGAAGAGCATTGGCTACCGGGTTGGGGTTCTTAGATCTGGTTTAGAGAGTAGCAATGGGTAGACTTCGACGATACAACGAATTAATAAACGGCATCTCGCCGCACTACTCTAACGTGATAGTGCAGCCTAGGGGATTCCCCATCTTCTCTGACCCACTACTGAAGGGACAGGTGAGGTTCGCTCGAAAAACGGGTGCCGACTTCGCACTAATCAACCCCGATAACGAAATTCAGCTTTTAGCTGCCGCCCCAAGAAACACACAGACGTTGCTTCTTGAACGGCCAAATCGGTGGCTGGAGATTGGGGCCGTGCTTTCCCTTGGTCCTGATATTGAATTCGCTATTGTGCGGGATTTCTCGGACACTCTTATTCAGCTCACCGAACCCGTGACCGGCTCGTTTACAGAGGACGCAGGTGTGAACCTGTACGCTACTCCTATATTCCCTGCGGCAGACGCCCAGGCTGGCAGCACAACTGTGATTATCAAAAGCAGATACCACATTCTCGCTGGTGACAAAATTTCGTTCGTGACCACCCCCGGACTTCTTACTAGCCTGCTCGATATCAAAGTATCTCGCGCCCGCCTACTAAACGTGGTGGACGCCGAGACACCTTTTAGTCTGTTCTACGAGGTCATCTTGGATCAGCCCACTACGGTTGACATTACTCTTCAACAGGGAGTAGGTAGCGGTGCGGACATATATTTGAAGGCACAGCCTAGTTACTTGAGCAATCAAGTCTTTATCCCGCAGGTTCCCGGAAACCCGGATGATATTGGACCGTTTCTTCTGGATTACGTGTCCGGTGTTCTGTTTGATCGCCCTGAGGTGGAAGAGCAAGTATCACTTACAGTCTTTGATAAACTAGGTAATCCTATTGTGGATGACAATTCATTCCCGTTACCTATCAACAAACAATTTCCCATTACAGAAATGCCTATCATGGGCGATTCCGTTGTGTTGTGGAAAGTGGCGTCCGGGGCCATGACCTTCGGCAAAAGAGGTGTTTCGCAGGAAATAACGGCAATTGCTGTATGCGACGACAGTGGACAGTTCCAAACAACGCAGGAAGTCATTCCAACATTGCCGCCGGGAACGGAGTGGAGCGTTCCTGTTGAAGCTTCCACGCCATGCACCCTAAAAGTGACTTTTGTGCCAAACGAGCCCAGAGAATTCATTTTGTCCGCCGTGACCTCAAAACAGGTTCTCATAGGAACAACAGCAGATGACGAGCCCGTTGAGAGGATCGAGATCATCGTGATTGGACAGGACGATACTCAGGTACAGCTAGGAAACTGGGTTCCCACAGAAAATCAGGCATTCTCCTACATCTATGGCCTCACTGCGGACGTGTTTGGAGAGGCTCAGTGGCAAGCAACGAACTTGTTTAACAAACCAATGTTTTTGAATTTCGCCTCTGGATTGAAAGGACGATTTGATTCCTCCAGGACTCCAAACCGCTTCGACGGAGGCATGATGTTTCTCTAATGATTGCGAAGACTTGCAGAAATAGACACGAAAAGACTCCCGAAAACACTTATGTCTATAAGGATTGTGGGATCTGCCGTATCGTACAGGCCACAGAGTCTTACTTGAGACAGGATTAGAATTATGACAGAGAAACTACCCTCAGTGAATTTTAAGGCACCCCTATCTACGGATGACCTGGACTTTCTGTCGGACACAACATCTGAAGAGATTCAGGAGCGCACCAAACTCCTGATCGACGGTGAATTTGGAATAGTTGACGATACTGATCCGCAGGACATTTCCATCACGGATTTGAGCCGCCCCCTAAACATCCTGCCCTCCACAGATCCTATCAAAGTCGATGTCAATCCCGGCACCGCTGTGACTGAGAACGGAAACTGGGTTCGCCTCGAAAACAAAATCTTCCTGTTTGAAATGGCCTCCTCGGCCATAGGGGCCACTAACGTTGTCTTCATAGAATACTTTCTTGAGGAGGGCGAAGATCGCCGCCTAAACCAGTTCAACGTAGATGTTGCTGTACGACAACAGAGACCCGCTACGAATGAAGATGTTATCAAGGTCGCTACCCTGGACAACTTCAACAACACAGCACTTTACTCGCCAGCACGAAAGCGAGATATCGTAGTGCTGGCTGTGGTCACAGTCAACCAGCTAGAAGACTTGAGCCTTGACCTCACTATTGATCTTGGAGACACAAACTTCACGTTCAATCGACCTTGGTACAGCCCGGTGGACATTCGTCATCGGAAAAGCGTTGGCACAGCTACGCCCACCGCAACAAACCCTCACGGAACTAGTCTAAACGATCTCGCTGCCGGTAACCTGACCCTATACCAGCAAACTCTTGCGCACGGTATGGTCATGTCTAAGGACGTTGGTGTCTCTAAGATGCCCGGCACCTTGATCGACGAGGGGATCCAAGCTGCCAGCTTCTTCGTGGATACAACGGGGTCTGTAACAAGGCGCAGCACTCAGTACGGAGGCGTGAACGCCAAATACGCTAACCTGAAACACTTCGCTATTCGGCTTGGTAGCGTTTACGAGACAGGGTTCCCAGCAAACCAGATCGCTGCGGACTTCGTACCCGGTGAGAGCATTTTGGTTATCCCCGTAGACGAGATAATTCCCGACAACGGCGTTACCGTCGAATACCTTGTCGCTTTCGCGGGTGAGGCCCCTACCAATCCTCCCACCAACGATCTGACCTTTGGTCAGCCCGTCTCTACCGAATTGATTGTTGCCGATGGAATCGCGGTAACCAGTATCCCTACTCCAATAATCTCTTTCGACGGTTCTGGACCCATTCCCAGGGATTTCAGGGTATTCATTGACGCGGACGCTACTCTTCTCAAGTCACCCCAAATCCTTCTTTCTCCCACAAAGCTGGATGCCCTTGTCGGATCCGTCCCCGTTAGCATTGCTGTGCAAGGTGACGCCCCTATTGAAATTGGTATGACTCGTGCTGCCAACGTAACCGGTATGGAGGTGAAGATAAGCCTCACCGGCCTTGGTACCGATGGCCAACCTCTAGAAGAAACCGTGACTTTCGAATTCGGTACATATCAGGATTCGGCTATCCCAGGCACGGAAGAAAACACTAATCAATTCGTTCGAACACAAAATCTGTTTAGTAGTCTAAATTTCATAGAAATCACGAACCGATCCAATGACGGAAACGACTCAACCATAATCGTATATGCAGCCCAAGAGGCTCATATCACCAGCGCGTTCAATGAAAAGTGTGCTCTGGCAAACATCTTCTGGGACGGATTGGCTGTCGATGAGGTCCGAGATGTGAGACCTGTCAATCTCGACTTGCACCTACCCAAAACCCCTCTGTTCCACGGATACTTAATAGAACCTCAGGCACGTCCCTGGATTTACGAAGATTTCCGAACTCCGAAGTTCCGTGACTCCTACGGGGAGAAAGCCAACCCCGCCACTGCCGTAGGAACCATAGCAATACCGTTTAACGAGAACCTGGAAGACGGAGACACTATTGACCTAGGACTTGGTAAAGTTCTAATGGCAAAGAAGCCGATCTCCGCTACAGGATCCCTGGCTGCCCTTCCGTTTGGAATCGACGCCCAGGGCATCACGTCCTTCTCAGTTGACGAATCTCCCGCAGGCGGATCTACGATTACGGTGAACGTGGACAATCAAGCCTATTCGACAGACAATCTAGCATTGGCCTTGCGTTCCGCTCTGAATTCCGGCACCTCCAACAGCACTTCCTACACCGTCACGGCCCTGAGCGACAGATCATTTACTGTTTCTGGAACTCAGGCGTTTGACATACTTGCTAGCCCTCTGGGAACCGCTATGGGCCTGGGTGCGGAATCTGGTTCTTCGCTTTATACGGGTACGGGCGTTGTCGGTCTAGCAGATGGAGACCTGTTCACTATCAGCGACGGCGTTGACGAAGTTACTTTCGAATTCGATACCGGAGTAGGCCCGGTAAGCGCTGGTCATGTGCAAGTGTCCGTAGGCTCTGCGGCTTTGGAGACCGAGGTGCAGACACAAATGATCGCTAAAATCAATCTCGATGCCTTCGACATCACAGCTACGCCTGGGGGCGGAGCTGGCATCGACTTGGTAAACGATACCCCCGGAAGCGCAGGAAATGTTGACATTGAACAGAACATCTCCACAAATTGGTCTTTGAACCCCATTGGCATGACTGGAGGCACGGACGGTGGAGCCGATCCCGCAGTCGGAGAATTCAATCTGGGGACTGCGGTAGACGCCGATACGACTGCGAACAACATCGTAAGCACACTATCAGATTCCACCTTCGACTCAGAGATCACCGGAGTTGTAGGAACTATCAACGGTATCCCCGGAGTAAACCTAACGAGAGACGTGCCAGGTCTCACCAATAACGAGATCCTCCTTACCTTGGCGGCTTCGCCTGCTGGGTTTATAATCACCGGTTTCGAGCGAGGTACCGATCTGTACCTTGGTGTATCTCCCGATGCCTTCGCTGAGGGCTTGCGCACCAAAATCCCGTCTGTGTCGTCTACATCCGAAGACAAGGACAAGAATCGACGCAAGTACCGAAGCCGCGCTATCGCTGTTCCTTCTAGTTTCTCCAGCGGCGTGAACGAGCTTTCTCTGGTTATCCACAATCCCGAAGACGTGACCGCAGAATCGGTTCGAATTCGAGCTACCTCAGTTTTGAACCCAGGAAACTGGCAAGACTACGGAGCTATGACGCTTCTCTCGATCAATCCTAACGTCGCTCTGTTTTCGAAGAATTTCGGTCAGGACATTTTCAAGATCCAGTTGGAGATGTTCGGAACATTCACCGATTTCGCTATCACGGATATCTCTGAAGTTCTTCCGCTCGGCTCAGGTCCGACAGGGCCTCAGGGTCTAGACGGTGCCACCGGTTCTGCTGGCGCTACAGGTGCCTCGGGTGCGGATGGTACGGATGGTGGCACAGGAGCTACTGGCCCGGTCTCGGCGGAGTTCTTCAGCCAGAGCTACACCGCATCGACCACTTGGGTCGTTGCGCATAGTCTTGGTACTCTCAACGTGCTTGTGTCTACCTACAATGCGTCAGACGAACAGGTCATCCCGAACACTATCGAGATTGTCAACTCTGATACGGTCAACATCACCTTCTCGGTCGCTACTGCTGGCCGCGTAGTGGTTATCGCGGAGGCATAATGCAACATCAATCACCTATCTTAGTTGATGCCAACGGCTTTGCGATTGCGACCAGATCCCTGCTTCTTGAGGTAACAGCTAACAACAATTCCGAACTGGATTTCACTGGTTTGGATGATACTTTCCCTCGTTATGTGATAGAGGGTGACAATGTAGCTGCTGCCACGGATTCTGTACAACTAAATGCTCTATTCTCCATTGCCGGAAACTTCAAATCTGGGGCCGCTGACTACGGCTGGGTAGCACGTTCGTTTTCATCTGACGGAACCAATGGCCAAGACCGAGATGTATCTGATTCCCGTATCTCTACCTGCCGAGACTCAGCCGGTGAGCAGTGGGGTTCCAGCGGAAACGAAAATGGGGATATAACTTTCACAATCACAAGAGGAGGTCTCGGGAACTATCCTAGACTCTGGTCTGTGACCGTGAATTACAGCGATAGCGCTGACATTGTTCACACAAATGGCCACGGCGCATATATCGGAGGTACCAGCGGTGCCGTCCCCGCCGAGGGGATTGATGGTGTGCGTCTATTTTTCAGTACCGGTTTGATCCAACAAGGAACCTTCCGTCTATACGGAGTGGAGTAGAATTATGGCTCAGCAGAGATTTATCAATTTTGGCGACACCGTACTGGCTGACAGGATAAACCAGATCTCTACGGCGATCGTGGAAGCAGGTGTTCTTTCAGGGGCAGAGTTCTCTGTGTTTGATTCCGAGACTCTTGCGGTAGGGCCGAGCAGTGTGATGCTCCCAACCTTACTCTTGGAGGAGACGGCTTCTACAAATCTACTGATTGATCTTTCTGCTGGAGCCAAAAACTACACCGTCGTCTACGAGCACCAGAACCAGAATGTCCAAGGAGGTGTTGCTGCACAGCTTTTGCTGCGGGATGGAATCTTCTCCTTCGGGGATCTAGAGAACACCGTCATTCTTGGATGGGTACTGTACCCCGGGGGTTCTGTACAACTGGAAAAATCGTTCTTCATTGAGGCCCCAAAGCTACAGATTACGAATCCCACAACATTCCCCTCTGACATCATGCTTCCCCAATATTTGAACAAGATCCATGTTCAGCGTGAAGAAAGCACCCCCGGCTCCATCACCCAAACAGACGTGTACGATGATGTCAATTTCAAGGCGTTCTTAGAACTGGAGAACACGGCGGCGAACACCCAGACAATTGAGCATCTCTTCCCGTTCGTAGTTGTTGCAACCCCTCCAGATCGACTCATCGCAGAGGTTAGTGCCGAACTGAACGCCAATGTAACTGTCAGACTGCTAGCAGAAGACGGGACCTATTTCGCAGCCACGAATAACGAAATCAGCAACACCTCCAATCTCTTCGAATTTCGAGAGATGACTGTTCAAGACATGGATGATAGTTTATTTGCCCCCGATAGACCGTACTTTGTTTCGCTGACCACACAGCTAGGTGCTGGAAAGAAGGCGTTCATTTCTCTAGTAGGAACGAACAGCAATTTCCTCCCCTTTTAGTAGATTTAGGAGTGCAACATGAGACCTATAACTGGTCTGAAGACGATCGTTAAGTTTTTCACCAACGTCCAGCAACAGAGCGCTGGCACAATTGATGGCAAGCCAAAAATTCACAACCATCTAATCACCAGAACACTGGGTAAGCTGGGGGTCATAGACTCCAAGTGGGAGCCAGTGGATGGCGGTATTCCAAAAGACGGGGAGTTCTGGCTAGTCGAGATCCTGAGAGAAACCAGCCCTGCCCGAGCGCAGGGGGTATTCGTTCTTAGCCCAATTAAGCCTGTCGAAACCTCGGAAGTCCAGCGCCTCGCGCCTGGCATGTATGATGAGGAAAATGAGCAAGGAACGGTGATTGTTACTCCGAATCTGCGTGAGGACTTTTACTGGATGCTTCCTCTATCCCTGCGTAAAGCAATGACGAACGTAAATGCCGTCATCGTTCGATATCTCTGGGATTGAGGGTCTAATTTAGCTATAATTTAGCTATAAATAGGCAAATTTTCCACCCCAAACCCCAACATCTGCTACACTAAAGACTCCCTTATGAAGTCAGGGATTATTGAGTTCGATTGCGAGCAAGCGCAGTGCCCCGCTTTCGGGAATTGCCATCTCGTTCCCACCCAGTTCAGAGAAGGCAAGAAAGCCCCAGAAGAGATCATTCTCTTCATTGGGGAAGCTCCCAGTAGAAGCGAAGCCTCTAACGGTCTGCCGTTTTGGGGTCGTTCGGGTAAGCTGCTTCGAGACACCATTCGCAAATTGAATATTCGCGGCGCATCTATTGCGTACACCAACCTTGCTCGCTACTGGCCCAGGAACGAGTGTGGGGATACGGTCTCGCCGGACCCCGCTGCCACCAAAGCCTGCTTGAAGTATCTCAAGGCTGACATCGAGAAGATTAAGCCCACCAAAGTAGTGGTACTGGGGGGCGCTCTCAAGATCCTCTTCCCTTCTGCCCCTAAGATGAGCATAGCTCGTGGTCAGCACTTCGAGCATGACCTTCTAGGGAAAGTATTCGCTACCCACCATCCAGAATTTATCCTCCGCAAGCAAAACCTGTACGAGCAGTGGAGAAACGATCTTCAGCTCATCCTCGGGTCCGATACCTTACTCAAGAAGGAGAATCGCTGGTCCAAGCCGTGGAAATACAGATTACTCACAGACATTAACGAAATCGAAGAGTACGTCGATTTCTTGTTGACCAACCCAAAGATCAAAGTAATCTCCTGCGACACCGAGACCAAGAATCTCAACAAACGTTACGATAATATTCTGGGAATGATACAGTTCTGTCACGACGGGATTAACGCCGTGGCCATCCCGTACCATCACCCGGAGTCCGGTTTCAGTCTAGAGCAAGGAGACTTCAAACGCCTAGATGCCGCTCTAATCAAACTCTTCACAAGCCCTAATCCGGCGTTCCAATACTGGATCTTCCATAACATGGAGTTCGATTTCAGGATGTTCATGAACTTCGGACTTGGCATCACGAAGTTCAATCGCCCGCTCATGGATACCATGACGATGGCGTACTGCCAGGACGAGAACCGGGGCAAGTCCGGTATCGAGGGACCATATAGATTAGAGTCGTTGATTCGAGATTATCTGAAGTGCTCTAAGTACGGCGACGATCCCGAGATCGAGCGCCTGAAGAAGCAGGGTCGCCTGCTAGAGATTGGCCTCGAACGTCTAGCTGCCTACGGCTGTGGTGACGTTGTGTACACCTATCGCCTATTCTACAATCTTCTTGAGAGAGCAAAGCGCGAGGGCTACAAAAAGCAACTATTGCTGCTAAGCGAGCACTGGTTCGAGCCGGTTGTTCGTATGAACGCGATCATGGGCTCCAACGGGTTCTGGGTAGACATTGAACAACTCCGTTTGCTGAACGACAAGAAAAATAGTCCCATCACGAAGCGCATGAAACAGATCAAAGAGTGGTGGCCGACAAGCAAATTCGCCAAGAAGGTGAACAGCCTCATGAGGAAAAGAGAACTTGGCGGCAAAATGAAGCCGCTATTCTCCTCCGAGGGAGATTGGGTCTTCGACATCAACAGGCAGGATCATAAGCGGACGTTATTCTTCGACGTAATGGGTCTAGAGCCGATAGACTTCGGTAAGGGCAAACGGAAAGTCTTTTTCGGTCCCAGCAAAGGTAAAGAAATCCCTTCGGGCAAGCTAGACAAACACTTCCAAGAAAAGTACGCCAATGCCCACAAAGAGGTTGAGATGCTTCAAGAGCATTCCGGCCTAAAGAAGTTAGCGACTTCTTACGTTAAGTCGATCTACGAGTTCCTCGATCCCCGAAACGGGAGAGAGGGGTCCAAGGACCAACGAGTGCGCCCTAGTTTCTGGGTGACAACAACCGACACTGGTCGTTCGTCGTGTACAGACCCGAATCTTCAGCAGGTTCCCCGAGCCGATAACTGGGCCAAGAAACAGATCAAGAACATGTATGCGGCTGAGCCGGGAACCGCTTTGATTCAGCTCGACTTCATGACTTCGGAAGTACGATGGTGGGGTATTCTGTCTAAGTGCAAAGCTCTAGCTGCGGCATTCTCGGGCGGTAAAAAGGCCCGTATGCGGTATCACAAGCTGAGCGCTGAGTATGCTGCCGCGCATCCAAAGATGAAGTATCCCGTTCTTGATGCTGGCGTGGCCCTTCTAGACGAGAGCATTACAGACCTGAAGGACAAGCACCACGCCAAGGCCCTCAAGGTTGCAGAGCAGCGACTAGCAAAAGACGCGAAGTTCAAGGAACTGTGCGAGGCCAAGAAGAAGGCCGGAATCGAGGGTGACCTTCACAAGTCCACCGCCAGTCAGATGTATCAGGTAGCTATTGAGAAGGTTACCAAGAATCAGAGGAACGATACCAAGGCCATCGTATTCGGCTCCATGTTTGGTCGAGGAGCCAAAGCCATCGCCCAGCAGTTGGGTATAGCGGACATCAATATCGTTGCTGGCAGGATCGCCGACTTCTTCAAGCAATTTGTAGCTGCTTCAGACTGGTTCGACGAGATCGAACAGTTTGCCGAGGATAAAGGCTACGTGGAGAGCCCTATTGGTCGCCGACGCCGCTTGATTATCTTCAAACTTGGTATATCGGACAAGCAGGAGATTGCCAGAGCCAAGCGCATCGCCCGGAACTCCCCGATCCAGGGCATTTCGTCGGATGGTGCTTTCCTAGGTTCCGCTATGTTCTGCGACTGGCTTATCGAAAACGACAAATGGCACGTCCACCCGGATAAGAGCTGCTGGATGATTCAGGACGTGGTTCACGACTCTTGCGTACTTCAGGTACCGATCGAGGATGTACCGGAAGCTATTGAGGCCATTCAGCCATTCTTCACGTCTAAGCTCATGGAGCGCATGACAAAGATTTGGGGCGTCCAATTTAATATACCTCTGGAGATTGATTTCGAGCTGGGACTAAAGTGGGGAGACATGGAGTCCTGGGACGGTACACAGCTTCACCTTAACCACCAAATGAACAGACTTCGCAAGAAAGAAGCAGAAAGGATTCAAGAAGCAGCATGAGGTTTACTCTATTCCATAAACCCGCTCTGTGTCGTTTCGTTACAGGTGCGTGTCTCGTCGGTATAGTAGTATGCGGTGCCTGGACCATAACTTACTTGAGTCTAGGAGACACGGAAAATGCGGCTGCTTTCGCATTGTTCACAGCATCAAATTTAGTTGGATTTTTACTGTATAGGAGAAGATGAAATATGAAATCAATATACCTTGCTGGCGCTATCACAGGTGAAAGTTACGGGAACGCTACGGACTGGAGAGAGTACGTCAGAACCAAGCTGAGTCCGGGCATCGTTGGGCTGTCGCCCTTGCGAGCCAAGACCTACTTGGACGGCGAAAAGGCGATCGGGGATTGCTACAATTCGCAGAACGGAGTCAAGACTCCTCTCAGCACATCTCGTGGCATCATGACACGAGACTTCTTCGATTGCCAGAATTGCGACATCGTGATTGCAAATCTCCTTAACACCAAAATAGTCTCTATCGGGACTGTCATGGAGATCGCCTGGGCCTACGCCTTCAACAAGCCTCTCATTCTGGTCTTGGACGACAACAACCTCCACGAGCATTCCATGATCCGCGAGGCCACCGGTTTCCGGGTTTCAACAATAGAAGAGGCGATCAATATCGCCAATGCAATCCTCACGGACTATGTGGGGGAGTGTAAATGACAAGACGACTCATCCTAGGTGTAGCAGTAACGCTGTTTTTCGGATGCGCGACGAGCGGTCCGCAGGACAGAACAATCGGTCCGCAGGGCTACTGCGAGAGGGGACTCTACATCCCCACTCACGTCGTAGAATGCGTAGTCTTCTGTTCGGATCACGGTAAGGTCTCCACAATTTCAAGCTCCGGGGAACCCGAAGGCATACGCATATGCAGATGTATAGACGGGAGCGTAACACTGATCTCCCCGGATCCCCAAGCGCACGCGCGCAGGCTTCAGTGTCATGAGTAATCAGAAAATAGGTGAAGACCTGAAGTGGAAGAAGTTCCAAGTAGGGAACGGCGGAAGTGTTTGTCTGGTAGATTGGATGGGCGATGATTACGCCCTAGCCGAAGCTGCCCGGGTATCCTACGGAGAGGGTACCAAACACGTCAACTCTGAACGAGGACTGATCCGCTATCTGATGCGGCACTGGCACACCACTCCTTTTGAAATGGCTGAGTTGAAGTTCCGCGTCCGTGTACCTATGGATACTTGGAGACAGTGGATCCGCCACAGGACTGCGAGCATCAACGAATACTGCTTGGCACCCGGAACCCGTGTACTCAAAGCCGATCTAACCTGGGAAAACATTGAAAATCTACAGAAGGGGTCTGAACTCGTCGGCTTTTCTGAAGGTCCCCCTATCATCAGGAAAAATAATATCTCCAGATGCTCAGTCTTGAAAACCACCACCTTGACGGCCCCGTGTATCCGCATTACTACAGAACACGGGACTCTGGTTTGTAGCGAAGACCATAGATGGTGCGTTCGGGCCAGAAAAGGCAAGATGTTTGATTGGGTTCATGCCAAGGACATCAAAGTAGGAAATTCCCTAGCCTTTACAGCCCATCCCTGGAAAGTCGAGGATACCTACAGTGCCGGATGGATGGCAGGATTTCTGGATGGAGAAGGGTGGATGTCCGTCGATAAGAATCGTTCTATGCACCTCGGTATGGCGCAAAAGCCAGGAAAAGTGCTGGAAGCTGCTGTGGATTTTTTATACCAACACAACATTCCATTCATCTCTTACGCCAATGCTGGGTGCAAAACTCTAGCTGTGTCCAAACGATGGGAAGCCATAAAGCTCCTGGGTCTATGCCGTCCGCAGAGACTTCTCGACAAATTTTACAGTGCTTTGGGAAACATTGGTGGATTGGCCCAAACTCCATCCAAAGTCCTCTCCGTGGAGAGACTGGGGAAAAGAGAAGTCATAGGGCTGTCTACCACATCTAAGACCTTTATTGCGGACGGATTCCTGTCGCACAATTCCACCCGATATTCGGTAGCTGTTGACGAGTGCGCTAGAACATTACCCGGACAGTGGAGGCTTCAGGCTCCGGGCAACCGGCAAGGCAGTAAAGGAAATTTGAACGTCAAATATGGAGACATCCTTACTGCGAGAGAATCGGAACTCCATAGCCTATCTCGAAAAACCTACGAGGAGCGCCTAGAGTACGGCGTAGCCAGAGAACAGGCTCGGAAGGATCTTCCTCTTTCCAATTACACGGAGGCGTATTGGAAGATCGACTTGCACAATCTTTTCCATTTCCTGAGACTCCGCATGAATGACCACTCTCAGCAGGAGATCCGGGAGTACGCTACGACTATCGGGAACGAAATAGTATCCAAGCTCTTCCCGCAGGCGTGGGAAGCCTTTGTGGACTACAGATTGGAGGCACTGATCCTGTCACGATTGGACGTTGAAGTCGTGCAGAGGATCATGCAGAAGAACGAAGATTTCTGCGGCAGGTTGGCAATGAGAAGAGATCTGTTCATGGAGTGTCAGGACGAAACCTGGGCGGGTCTAGATAAGTGTCGAGAGCGAGATGAGTGTTTTGAGAAGCTCCAGCAGATCGGGATTATGCCGTCATAAAGGAGAAAATAATGGTTGCAAAAGGACCGAGAATTGAAAAGATTTGCGATGTAGCAGGCGAGTGGCGCTGGCGTCTGAGGGCCGCAAACGGACAGATTATCGCAACAGGTGGCGAAGGCTACACCAGAAAAGCTGATGTCGAGAGAGCGATCGACACAGTGGTCCGGCTCTTCGCTGAGTGCGAGATCGAAGAAGAGTAATGAAACCCTTCAGCTTAATTCCAAAAGACGAGACGATGCACTACGTCTTGTACGATCTTCGGAAAGACGCGGACCCGTCTACTTTGGTCAACATACATCTTCCCACCTCTAAATGCGAAGGGCCTGTGCTGCTTCGGATCGAAGCCGAGGGCTATGAGGAAGTGGTGACGGCGCTTCGAGAGATGTGTGTAGACGAAGGTAACGAGTGGATGACGACTCTATTGATTCGCCCGGAAGACGCTCCCACAAATACAGGCGATCTTGAGGTCCACGGAATATACATCCTAATCGCCCATATGGCCCTTTTCGTGGACGAACCAGCAGAGTTCATGCAGAAGCTAAAAGGTATGAAGAGGCTAGTCGTCCACTGATGACCGAATACAACGCTGACTCCATTAAAGTCCTGAAGGACTCTGCCCACGTTAGGGAGCGCCCTGGTATGTACATCCAGAACACAGGTTCGGAGGGACTGCATCAGCTTGTCAAAGAAGTGCTGGACAACTCAATTGACGAGTACATGGCTGGACAGGTCACAGAGATCATGGTCACACATTATGTGGACGGCTCTGTAAGCGTGCAGGACAACGGTCGCGGAATTCCTACAGAGAAGCACCCCAAAACCAAAAAGTCAACATTAGAAACTATCTTCACGATCCTGGGAGCTGGCGGCAAGTTTGACAGGAATGCCTACTCTGTCTCTGCTGGTCTCCACGGCGTCGGAGTCACTGTGGTAAATGCCTTGTCAGAGTGGACCCACGTCCGCACCGTTAGAAAGCGAACAGAGTGGAAACAAACCTTCTCCCGAGGCAAAGTTACTTCTAGGGTTGCTAAGGTAGAGGGTGGCGGACGCCTTCTGAAGAAAGGAACTCTTGTACACTTCCTGCCCGACTACGACGGGAAGGGGTCGTTCGACGGATTTAGCGCTACCATCCATCACGCAGTTCTACGAGACTGGCTTAGTGCTCTGAAGTATCTGTGTCCCGGGCTACGTCTGTGTCTGATAGATGATGAACGAGGTACCAGAGAAAACTTCAAGTCCTCGGATGGACTGACCGAATATGTTTCCCAAACCGCCCAAGACTTGGGGGCAACTCCGCTGCATTCAAAGCCCCTGCTTGTGCAAACCCCTGGCATGGATGTGGCGATATTATGGACAGATGACGATGGCGAAGTGACTCACTCCTTCGTGAACAGCAGTCCCACACCGGAAGGTGGAACACATCTTGAAGGCTTGCAAAAGACTGTCAGCAGACTACTGCGTCAATTGCACGACAGCAATGACAAGATTGCTATGTCTGACCTGCGAGCAGGAATGATCGCAGCTATTCATCTGCGGCACGTAGATCCCCACTTCAAAGGACAGACCAAGGATCAGTTGACCAACGTAGATGTTGAAGAGGAAGTATCTAAAGAGCTATCTCAGCCAATCACCGATTTCTTGCAGGCTAACCGTGAACTGGCAAATACAATCGTCGCACGAGCTGTCGCTCTAAACAAGGCCAGAGACAAGTTCAAAGCCGAACAGAGCACTATCCGTAAGCTAGTTGTACACAAGGCCAATAAGAGGGGCGTGTTACCAGGAAAACTGGCCGAAGCCCCCAAGTGCAAGCCCCACGAGCGGGAACTGTTCATATGCGAGGGAGATTCTGCCGGTGGTTCTATCAAATTCGCCAGAGACGCCTACTACCAAGAAGTGCTGGGTCTCAAGGGCAAGATTCCGAACGCTAGCAGGATATCTGCGGCCAAGTTCCTCACCAACCATGAAATTCAGGATATTATCACCTGCATCGGCACCAAGACCGGTGACCTGTGCGAACCGGACTCGTGCCGCGTAGGGAAAGTACTCCTCCTGCCCGACTCAGACCCAGACGGGCAGCATATTGCGGCTCTTTGTCTAGCATTCTTCACGCTATACATGCCCCAACTCATTGACGCGGATATGCTTTACGTCGTAGACGCACCCCTTTTCGTGACCTCCTACAGAGAGGTAAGGTATTACGGTCATAGCCTGCAAGAGGTGAGAAGCGCACTCCCGAAAAGTGGAAAGCAATCCCACATCGTGCGCCTCAAGGGGCACGGCGAGGCTAATGCAGCAGAGGTCCGGGAGTACGCAATGAACCCCGAAACTCGCAAGCTAATAAAGATTACTTCCGGTGAAGACGCTGAAGCCCACATCGAAAGGCTAATGGGATCGGATGGTTCGGCACGGAAATTGCTATTGGGTATCTCCTGAATTGCTGGTTCAAAAGACTAAAGAGTAGCTATGAAGAAACTCCTTGTCACGGCTTGCCCAAGCCTCCATGACGTAATTCTCCTTGAGCCCACTCTAGAGGCTCTGTACTACAAGTACGCCCCCTGTGAGCTTGTCCTTCGGACCTACGAGGAGTATCTTCCCTTTTTCGAGCACCATCCTCTGATTCACGAATTCATAGGGATCAAAATTGTTCGTGATGAAGAAATACCTGTGTCTGACATTTATGTAGACATTCAAGACCCCCGCAATTCTCCTCTACTTCTACCGACGGTAGAGAAATTCGCCGTTCTTGCGGACGTTCTTCTGACCCGCAAAACACCCTGGATCTGCCTACCTAACAGACCAAAAGACACCAACACCATCGTCGTCACTAAAACCCACAATGTAGTGCCGGAGTGGCCCGATAAGCTGTCTGACAATCTGAAAGGCAGTGGCGCAGAGATCGTGGTGCTGGAAGATAGCGGGAGCATAGAATCGGCCCTTCGAACATTAGCTTCTGCCTCGATGGTAATCGGACCTGACGGTTGGGCTACTCAGGCAGCCGCAGCTCTTAACGTCCGACTGGTCATCGGTATGACCGAAGAAGGAGAGAGGCTTCGCAAACCCTTCAACGCCGTAGTGGCCAGACCCTCCTGGGAGGATGTGTACGCCAAAGCAGGTGAAGCGTGGTTCGAGAAGAGGTATCCCGACTACCTGAATACAGGAAACGCAGCCGACTTCATCAAGTGCAAAGCTAAGGAGTACATGAAGAGCCGGTACGTTGATGTTGGGTGTAGCCAGTGGCCTCTCATGAATTCATACCCGGTAGACAAAGCCAACAGGCACGTTATCGAAGATGCAGAGGACAACTACTTCTCAGGAGTGTTCAGTTCTCACTGCCTGGAACACGTTCACAACCCAGATAAGGAGCTTACGCTGTGGCACCGTATCATCCGGCCCGGCGGAGTCCTGTTCATGTATCTTCCACATCCACAGTGCGAGCCTTGGCATGCCGAGACTGGCTCCTGGGTGAAAAAGGAACATGTCTGGAACCCCGATCCTGTTACGCTGGTACAGTTTCTACGTGAGAAGCTGGACTTTGAAATACTGGAATACACCTCCCGGCCTGATCCGCTGTGGAGCTTTTACGTCATAGCGAGGAAACAATAATGCCTACCAGAGAAAAAGTCTACGAAGCAATAAACACCGAGCGTCACTATCAGGACAATGTGTGGCCACGAGGAGAGGAGCCGGAATTCTCTACCGGAGAAGAGATCCTTCTGATTGAGGAATACGCACTTAGGGCTCGTGGAGCGTGGACTGGTGAAAAACAGGGAGCTGAGGTTGAAACTCTGAATGCAATACGCAAAATTGCCGGAATAGCTGTTCGCTGTATGGAGAAGCACGGCGTTCAGCAGCGGACTGAATAAACAAAAAGGAAACGATAATGTCTGAAACGAGAGAGAATTACAAAAAAGCTGTGAGAGCAGATGTCTACAAGGCGATTGACGGAGAGCGCGACTATCAGGAAAAGTGGGAAAAAGCTGAATCTGAAGGCATCCACGAAACTGGGGCGTTCATTCTATTCATGGAATACTACCTCCAAGAAGCTCGTCGTCTAGAGAGCACTCTTGAAAACGGGGGCAATGGCATGCTCAAGCCTCAGGGAGCAGAGGGAAGCCTGGACTTCGTGAGAAAAGTTACGGCTCTGGGCGTCGCCTGCATGGAGCAAAACGGAGCGCCGCCGCGAGGGAAAGTGGATAGCGACCTCTGAGAGGTCCAACAGGGAAACCAAAATGAGCGAAACCGAGAAAGAAAGCATCTGCGGACATATCCGTCGCGACTGTGATTGCGATAGCGATCCCCAAGAAGAAGAAGAAGAGTCCGAGGAGCAGTCCAACGAGATGAGCCCCGGGGAGCAGTCTCGGCATGACGAGTTCAACGAACTCATCGGCTGTATCCTACAGATGGACCCGAAGAAATACGCCCAGCCCTGGACAGACGAGATGCTCTTGTCCATGCGTCATCTTCTGACTAAGAGCGTGAATTCCTTCCCAAAGAAGGTACGCCCTTATATTGAACTCTTCCGCAAGTTCCTGTTTGACAACGGGCAGCTAATTGCTATGTGCGCTACTGCACACGATGTCGCCGCCCAGCACGCAGTGAAGGAAGACTCTTTGATCGTTACACCGTCCCACGCCGATCTGAGGAAATCGGAGGCTAGCAGGGAGTGATTAGAACCAAGGTACTAGTGACCCGCTACGGTGGCGCAGGCGACATGATTGCGATGGAGCCCGTTCTGGAGGCCCTGTACTACAGGCACCGCCCGGCAGAAATCTATCTTCGTACCCACCCGCATTATGCCGATCTACATCCGTTCCATCCCCTGATCGAGCAGATCGTACCGGGCATCCTCACGGCTAATCATGAATCAGCTCCCAATATGCCCAGCGATGAGAAAAAACCGCAGGGGTACGACTTCTTCTACAACACCACTGGTTGCGTGGAGATGAATCGAGGCATTCATGCCATCGACAGCTTCGCGCTGGCTGTGAGCGCAACTCCCGTTCGCCGGACACCGGTGCTCTATTTGGATCCGAAGATCCCGGTAGAACCTTTGGACATCGTGATTCACACACCCAAGCGTGTTAGCGTGACGGGTAGCGCAACACCTCGTAACGTAGATTTTCGAGAGCACGACATCCCCACTCTGGTAGAGGCGTACTTCAGAAAAGAGGGGGTCGAGTTCAATAGCATTACAGCTATTGGTGAAAGCACGGAAAAGGAAAACAGCCTACAAGACTTCGCCCGCACTATATCGGGGGCCAAGCTATTTATAGGTCCAGACAGTGCGGGAGCCCATATTGCGGCGGCTCTTAGCGTTCCTCATGTGGTAGCGTACACTGATGATTTCCCTAGTAGTATTCGATCTTACCCCAACACTATCGCAGTACACGATAATGACGTAGAACTTTTGTTGAGGACGGCGACTGCCACTTACAGGAATCTGACAGAGCCGAAAGAAGTTTCCCAGGATTTTATCATCCGGCATCTCGGCAGGCGCTTTATGTTCGGCAAAGTAAACGGACCCCACCCCGGAGACCTGCCCGGATCGGCTTCAGAGAAACCCGACTGCCTAATGCTCTACGAAGTGACCGCCGAGGAAAAGTGGCGAGACAGGCTCCGAGACTGGGTAGATCGCTTGAACGATGGCGGGCGCATCTTTCTGTACGAAAGGCACAAGAAATACGGAGGCTTCGACGCCGTTTTGCTAGTGAAGTTCATGATCGAGAGCCTGGGACTGGAAATCCTAGAATACACAGCAACAGCGGACTCTTGGGGCGGCTATTACGTGGCGGCTGCCAAAAACCGCCAGAATTCGGTTATGGCCTAGACTAAAGAGAAACTATGGAACGAAAAGCGAACTACCTGCGACATATGTGGCGATGGAAGGACGGCCGTTTCGTTTGTCTTCGCCGAAAGTGCAAAGCCGTGTGCAAGACTGTGACGGATCCCGAAACATCCAAAATCTGCCGACCCTGGAATAACAAGTTACCGTGGGAACAGGACAAGAAAAAGAATGTCTGACACAAAGGCCCAGAAACGCATCGAAAACAAAAACAAGAGTCGGAAGCCCGAGGGGACGGAGAAAGTGTCCTCAGAGGCCATTGAAGCCCCTGAAAACGCACCTGAGAAGGCTGCTCCGACCGGACCCGAGCCGGAGGGCATGAAGGAGCGCGTGAAACAGGGCTACCTCACTGAGCGGGATGCCCTGACATTTCTGAAGGAGAGCCCCACCACGGCCTCCAGCCAGATGGTAGGGTGGTTGCCCGGAGACTCTAAGTGTTCATCGAGATGATCCTAAAGGGCCTCTCTTGGGGCCTGTTCGGTGTAGCGGCACTGATCCCGATTTGCGCCTTCTCGGTTGCGTGGTCCCACCTTGGACCTGTATTAAAGAGGGCCGAAGAACAGGAGGAGCTGGAGCTGGAGCTTCTGACAGACCTATTCGAGGAAGACGAGGAGCCGCCCGAGCTTCCAACCAACGAAGCGCCCCGACAACTCTACAAATACACAGCGAGCACGATCGTTAGACCGCCGAACGTGGTTCGGAGGGAGGACAACGAAAATGAAGACTGAGCTTTTTGGACCTTACGCCGAGCCCAGAGAATGGCTACTTCGGTACATGGTCTCAGCACGATTTACCAACACACAACTCACAATGGCTCTCCAGTCCGACTGGACCGGTTATGGCCGGGAGAAGGCCGCTTACGTACTAGGAGCGATTTGGGGCCGTCTTCGACAAGCTGACAACTCTCTGGAGAATGCCTCCGAGTACGCTGAGCTTGTACAAGCGGAACTCGATACAGGAGAAACAAAATGCCCGTAGGAAAAGGTCAAATCAACAAGCGTCTGCTGGTTGGCATCGTGCTGGACCGCAGTTCGTCAATGGCATCAATCAAGGCTGAGACAATCAGCGGGACAAACGAGCAGTTCTCTGCTCTGAGGGACTCAGATGACGCCGCTAATACATCGGTAGCGTTCTTCTCCTTCAATCACGAGGTTACTCCGGTCTTCAAGAATGATGACGGAACTCCCAAGTTGGTGCCGTGCAGCGCTCTGGAAGACATCTCCGATTCTGATTACTTCCCGAGTGGCATGACCGCCATGTATGACGCCGTGGGTGATGCCATCGAATTCTTCTCCGCCGAGGCCAAGAAGGCTGATGATGTGCTCATCGTAGTCATCAGTGACGGCGCGGAGAATAAATCCAGACGATTCACCAGCGAACAGATTTCTGGTCAGGTAAAGGAACTTCAGGACTCTGGGTGGAACTTCACGTACATTGGTGCCAATCAGGATCTCTCTTTGGTTCAAGCACAGCTTGGTATCCATGAGGG
>SDBU01000667.1_pt1 | contig 48506 bp, 40 predicted proteins | sample 2277071 | NCBI WGS metagenome assembly SDBU01 (sample SAMN10397929, study PRJNA504765) | marine sediment metagenome | isolation source: marine sediment core GS08_GC12, 126 cmbsf | place: Arctic Ocean: Gakkel Ridge, Loki's castle | collected 2008
TGCAGATCGCTCACCAAGCATAACCGCCCTCCCCTGAGCATTCGAGGCGAGTATACTCGTTTAGCTGAGCCAAGCCCACTTTTCGGCCAGGTTCCTAGGGCAAAATAATGCATTGCTGGGGATAGAAGCCGCGCTTGGAGGTGATCGCAACCCATTTGGGGGGGTCCTCAAGTGGCACTCAGAGTGAACAGTGAGCCGTGGATGATCTGCCTGTGCCGCCAGGCGATCTCAAAGGTCACGAAGGAGGCCGAACATGCCCATAACGCCGCGTGAACGCGTGTTGACCGCCCTTGCCCACAGACAGCCCGATGTGGCCCCTTGGCAGATTGACCTTACCGGCGACGCTCGCGACAACGTGGCTGCCTACCTGCACGATGCGGACTTTGAGTCGAAGGTTGGCGATCATCTGGCCCGCTGTGAGGACGATTATGCTGTGGAGATTCGGCCTGGGTTCTGGCGAGATCAGTTCGGCGTGACTTGGAATCGCACCGTGGACAGGGACATCGGCATCGTCCAGGAGTACCTCTTGCCCACGCCAGACCTTACATCTTATCACTTCCCGGAACCCAACCTTGAACGTAATGCCAGGATCTACCAATATCTCTCGAACCAGCACCCTGACAAGTTCCGCTACGTTTGGGTCGGCTGGAGCCTTTTCGAGCGATCCTGGACGCTCAGAGGGATGGAGAACCTGCTTGTGGACATGATGCTACGCCCCAGCTTCGTCGACGCTCTCATGGACAGGATCTTGGAGTACAGCCTCAAGGTGATCGAGCATGCTCTGCAGTTCGACATTGATGGCGTTGGCTTCGGCGATGATTGGAGCCACCAGACTGGTCTGATCATGGGTGCACGTCTGTGGCGGCGTTTCATCAAGCCACGCCTCGCAGTGATGTTCGATCGGGTCAAGACCGCTGACAAGTACGTGATGCTTCACTCTTGTGGTGCGGTGCAGGAGCTTTTCCCTGAACTCATCGATATGGGCCTGGACGTTTTCAATACTTTCCAGCCCGAGGTCATGGATGTTGATTTCTGCAAGCGAGAATACGGCCGACACCTTACCTTCTATGGAGGTATCAGCACACAGCAAGTGCTGCCCCGAGTTGGTCCCGATCAGGTCAAAGATGTCGTCCGCGAAATGATAGAGAAAATCGGCGTAGAGGGTGGTTACATCGTAGCCCCGACTCACGACATCCCGCGCGACGTTCCACCAGAAAACATCCTGGCCTTTATTGAGGCCGTGCAGAACCAATAGCCTTCGGCTGCGAGCGAATTGGCTTCGCAGGCATCGTGGCCCGGGTACGTGTCAGCACGGGCATGTGGCTTTGCCGATTCAGTGTGCGCTTCTGCGCCCGTGCTGGTGCAGCGCGCTCTCAGTCCCATTCCGCTGCCGGGAGAGACTCGGATGACAACTACCAGAGCCCAAGACGGTGTTCATGCCCAAGTCGCTCGCGAAAAGATGTGCGCATCGGCGCGGAAGCTGCGTGATGTCTATGCCCGGAAGCCGGGTGCACCCTTTTTCAAGATGAATATGGGCTACTACTCGCTCGACCGCTGGAAGGAACAGGGCATGCCCCAGGGCGTGCCCTTGGCCGAGCTCTTTGATTTCGATCCTCCAGGTCATCATACCTTGTGGGGGCTCGGAGGGTGTGAGCCGACGTTCCAGCCTCCCTTTGAGGAAAAGGTGATCGAGGTCCGAGGGAACCATGAACTGGTGCAGGATGTCGCAGGGCGACACGTTCTCTATTTTGTGGGACGTCGCCAGGGCTTTATGCCCAAGTACGTAGACCACCCGGTGAAGGATAAGCGCACCTGGGAAGAGAACGTGAAGTGGCGGCTCAACCCGGCATCGCCCGAACGCTATCTGGACCTAGAGGAGCGCATGGATGAGGCAAGGTCGGCTGCGGCACGGGGTCTGATGATCCGCCAAGAGGTCATTGGCTGCTACATGTACCTGCGCAGCCTTATCGGCCCGGAGAGGCTGCTGTACGCCTTCTACGACATGCCTGAGCTGATTCATGAGTGCATGGAGGTCTGGTTTGAACTTGCCAACAGGGTCATCGCCCACCATCAGCAGTATATGACCATCGACGAACTCTACATTGACGAGGATATCTGCTACAAGAGCGGTCCGTTGATCTCGCCGAGCATGATACGCGAGTTTCTGCTCCCCTATTACCAACAACTGGTAGTGAACATTGGGACACGGCAGATCGATGAGACACGACATCTCTACGTTCAGGTCGATACCGATGGCAGCCCAAACCAGGTGATTCCGTTGTACCAAGAGATTGGCATGGACGTGATGTGCCCATTCGAGGTGGCCTCGGGATGCGATGTCGTAAGGATCGGACGAGAATGTTCCGAACTGGTTATGATTGGTGGCATTGACAAGCGAGTGTTAGCCGAAAGCAAAGAGGCCATCGACGAGCATCTGGGGTATATCCTTCCAGCGATGCGCGCTCGCGGTGGCTATATCCCTACCATCGACCATGGCGTGCCGGAAGAGGTCCCTTACGAAAACTACCTGCACTATCGAAAGCGCTGTGTGGAAATGGGTGACTAACCGGGCACCGCGTTCGGTGGCCACCCGCATAGTCAGCTTGACGTTCACACAGCCTGGCACGTTGACCGTATGGCCTCACAGCGGTGACGATCATATAGGCGACCGTATGAATCAGGTAGAACCTGCCAGTGAGCACCAGCGTTATGGTCCTAGTCCATCTCTATGGAACCACCTGGCAGCTTGACACAAAAACAGGCGCCCCGTCAAGGAGAGGGTATGACGTAACAGGGCCTCTAGAGACTCGGCCCAAAAACCGGGTCCCCGGCGGGTCTGAAATCGCCGCCAAGTTTGGAAGCCATGGAGAAGTAGCTCATGAAGGCCCTGAGTGCGCCCATCACCCGAAATCGCGGCTCCAAGGGGCTTGACCTCTCACAAGGGCCGTTACCTGGTACCAAGACCCCTCGCAAGCCTATCTAGTGCGCCAACCGACCAGTTCACCCCTTGTGGAAACTGGTTTTTCGGCACCCTCCACGTCGAGAGTATCGAGAAAGACAGTGATTCCGTTGCCAACCCTATGTGTGGGTATCCACACCAAAGAAAGCCTGCCCCTGGTATCCTTACGGCCTGGTAGCTCCTGCTGCCCGCTTCCGTCGCCACCAACCGACCCATAGGCGACTCCAGCCCCCCTGCCGGCCAGCGTCTATTCCATGCGCTTGATGTCTCGTCTGAAGAGCAGGAGCGATAGGAAGGTCGCGGCACAAAGCACGCCCTGCAAGGTCACCACGAAGCGCACTCCCATCAGGTCAGAGATTGCCCCGGCAGGAATCGTACCCACGGGACTCAGCCCCCACATGAGCATGTACACGCTCAGGACTCGCCCCCGAAACCGGTCCTCGACGTTGGTCTGCAAGAGGGTGTTGTTGAGAACCATGCAGGCATTGCCGCTGGCCCCGACCAACACCAGGAAGAGGAAGACCAAAGGCAGCGCGGGCGCGTTCACGAATAGGGCCAGACTGACGCCCAGGATGACCCCAGCGACAAGCAAGAGTCTGCCCTTCCGCCGAAAGTCGCCCAGCGAGGCCACGGTGAGCGAACTGATCAGCGACCCGACCCCTGGGCCTGCCATGAGGAGGCCCAGGCCGGCGGCATCAAAGCCCATCACATCCGTCGCGAACTTGGGCATGAGCGTACGGTAGGGCATGCCAAAGAAGACCCTGACCAGCACGAGCAGCAGGATCATCACCAGCGTCGGCCGCCGCCGAATGTAGTCCAATCCGCCGAAAAGGTCTCGCCAGACCGAGCGCGAAGGACTGACTGTCCTCCCGGAGGAGGGCAGCTTCAGCACGGTGAAGGCAGTCACCAGGTTGAGGGCTGCTATCACATAGTAGACGCTCGCGACGCCAAAGTACTGGATCAAGAAGCCCGCCGCCGAGGACGTGAGGGCACCCATGACCCCCATGCCGATGGAATTTAGGGAAATGGCGTTGAGAAGTGTCTCCCGGTCCACCAGTTCGGCGGTGATAGCCTGTTGTGCGGGCATCATGATGGAAAAGAACACGCCCGACAGCAAGGAACTGGCCATCAAGAGCCAGATGCGAACGAACCCCCCTCCAATGAGCAGGCCAAGAGCCAATACCTGCAACACAGACGCCGCTCGCGTCCAGAGCAGGATGCGTCGCTTTTCGACGCGGTCGGACAGCACCCCGCCAAAGAGCGATAGACAGAGCGTGGAGATGCCCCAACCAGAGTTGACCCAGGCCAGGGCAGCGCCAGAGCCAGTGAGTTCGTAGACCAGCCATCCTTGAGCGACCGTGCCCATCGAGAAGGTGGCTGAGGAAATCACTCTGCCCAGCCACAACCACCGAAAGTCCCGCTTGCGCAGCGAATCGAATGTCGAAGCCCACTGCCGGGTGCGAACGGTCATACGCGGTCAGCTCCGGCTCTTGCTCTGTGATGCCACGGGTCTCCTGTCCCACTACGCCGTAGTCCAGATGTCGAGATGACCCGCCGATTATAGTGTCACCTAGCAGCGCGGTCAAAACCGATGGGGGGGAGGGTGTGCAAAAACGCCGACAATTCGCGCTTCCGCCGCAACAGTTCTGCTGTTGTATAGAACTCTGGTAGTCGTTTGCGTTTTGTCCGCAGGACTATCAGTTTGTAGCGGCGGATTTCCCTGGCCCGGCCAGGACCCGCAAACCCGCCCCTACTCCCTCGCGCCTGTCATACCGAGCGCAAGTACCCCGTAGTGAAGGGGCACAAGTGCCCCGAACTTTAGGGGTACAAGCGGGGAATCCCAACTGCACAGGATGGGGGTCCTTGGCCTTCGCCGCGCAATGGCTCAGCCTCGTCGAGGAGCCTTTTGCCGCACAGACCCTGGCGTCCAAGGTCAGGCAGCCGCTGAGTAGGAACGAAGGGCTGGGAACGCCCGATCAGCACTCAGGCGGCGATCCAGCCCCCATCGACCAGGAGCACGTGCCCATTGACAAAGTCTGACGCATTCGAGGCCAGGAACACCACTGGGCCAAACAGATCGTCCAGCTCTCCGACGCGCCCCATGGGAATGCGGCCGAGCACCCACGCCCGCGTGGTGGGGTCGTCCAGCGAGGGCGCGGACATGGCCGTTCGCGTAAAGACGGGTGCGATGGCGTTTACGTTGATCCCCTGAGGGCCCCATTCAATGGCCAGCGAATGGGTGAGCTGATTCACCGCGCCCTTGCTGGGAGCGTACGCCGGATCCTGGGCCCGCCCCTGGAAGCCACGCACCGAGGAGATGTTGATGATCTTCCCTTTGCCCTGGCTGAGCATCACCCTGCCCACGTGTTTGCAGCACAGGAACAACGACTTGAGATTCACATCGATGACCCGCTGCCACTCCTGGGTGTCGAATTCGATGGTGGGTTGCAGGTAGACGGCCCCCTGGCTATTGACCAGCACGTCGATCCGGCCAAAGGCCTCCATCATCTGGGCGACCATCCGCCCCACCTGGGCCTCATCGGTCACGTCCGCAGCGATGAACATCCCCTTGCGTCCCAGTTCGGTGATGGCCTTGGCAGTCTCTTCCAAACCCGCCGGACCACGCCCAACGATGCACACGTCGGCGCCGGCTGAGGCCAGGGCCAGGGCCATAGCTTGGCCGAGCCCCTTGTTGCCACCAACGACCAGGGCCACCTTGCCGTCGAGACGGAAGCGATCCAGGGTCGATGGCGCCATGGCTAGCAGTCTATCCAGGTCTGACATCTGGCTCCTCCACGGGCACGATATCGACGAGTTCGGTCACCGGATCCTTGACCCGTCTGGTCCTGACCCCCTCTAGCACGATCAGGCCCATCTCCAGCCGAAAGCAGCAGCGCGAGCCGGCCTCCAGATGGCCCACATGCACTTGGTCGGCGGCCACGTCGTGGACGACCACGTGGATGTGTGGCTCGCCCCCAGAGACCGAGCCCTGCAACGATCCCACCTCGATGGGACCCTCAAGGGTCCAGTAGCGCTCCTCGGGCGGCAGCCCGGTATTGATGATGGTGTGCAGCGCACAGATGTCGAGGGAACCGATACCCGAGATGATCAACGCCGCATCGACTCCCTCCCGCTTGAGCAGCGCGCGGAGCTCCTCGATGATATAGTCTCCCCGGCGGAAGGAAAGCATCATCGTGCGCACAGCGCCAGGTGCCCGAATGGCCAGCATTTCCCATCCTCCCAAGTTCTGGTTTTTGCTTCTGAAGCACTTATACTCTAGATGGATGCGCCTGTAAAGACTCCACACCCGATAGTGATTCCGCCAGCGAGAAACAGGACATCCCCACGCGCCGCGCAACCCATCATGGCTTGACTCTCCACGCACCCTATGCTAGAATCCGAGTACGGATGCGCGTGCCTCAAATAGGTGCATCTGGGGAGAGCGTCATGGTCGAAATTTCCCTATCGCCGAACAGTGGCGAGCCGCACAATCAATCTGCGGAAGAGGTCGAGGAGAGGGACCTCATCATCATCGGCGGTGGGCCGGCGGGTCTCACGGCTGGCATCTATGCGGGACGTGCCCAGGTGAGTCCGCTTATCCTTGTGGGGCCGTCCTTTGGAGGCCAGGTAGCGGCCACCAGCGAGACCGAGAACTATCCTGGGTTTCCCGAAGGGATTGGTGGCATGGCCCTGGCCGAGCAGATGGCCGAACACGCCAAGCGCTTTGGCGCCGAGCTGCTCTTTGACGAGGTGACCTCTGTGGATTTGGCCGTCTATCCTTTCGTCGTCAGAAGTTGGGGGGCCACCTACAGGGCCAAGGCTCTGATCATCTGCACCGGCACGTCGCCGCGCAAGCTGGGTGTTCCCGGTGAGGCCAAGTTCATCGGACGGGGCGTCTCTTTCTGTGCCACCTGCGATGGCTACTTTTACAGGGACAAGATCGTGGTCGTGGTCGGCGGGGGCGACAGCGCACTGGACGAGGGACTCTATCTGACGCGCTTTGCCAAAGAGGTCATCATCATCCACCGGCGCGACAGGTTGCGGGCTGGTCCTATCCTTCAAGAGCGGGCCATGGCCAACGACAAGATACGCTTCGTGTGGAACAGTGTGGTCGAGGCGGTGTTGGGAGATAAGGTGGTCAACGGGGTGCGAGTGCGCAACGTGGTGACCGGCGAAGAGAGCGAGATCGAGACCGACGGGGTGTTCGAGTACGTCGGGCTCACGCCCAACACGCAACTCTTTAAAGACCTGCTGGAACTGAACCCAGGGGGCTACATCAAGGCCGACAAACGTCAGCGCACCAGCGTGCCCGGAGTCTATGCGGCGGGGGACGTGCAGGACCCCTGGTTCCGCCAGACGGTTGTGGCCGCGGGAGCTGGCGCTGCGGCTGCCATCGAAGCCGAACGCTTTCTGGCGGAAAGAGCCTACGAAGACGCCTCAGAGAGGGACGAATAGCCCAAGGGCGTCCCTTCTGCATCGAAATCGGGAAAGAGATACCGCCGACTGTAGATGGTCCCGCTCTTGATCAGCCACTGGCGGTACTGCTCTCCATCCTCCCCTTCCACCGAGAAGTAGCCGTCGGCAAAAGGATCGATCCTCAGCACTTCACGTATCTGCTCCATGACCAGATCGGGATCCTCCACGTCGGCCCCAAAGAAAACGTACTCGGTGCCATCCAGATCGTGCTGGGGAAAGCCCCAGCCTGCTCTGTGCCGCTCCCTCGTCGGCACCTCTGGGTCGAGTAGCTCCTTCGGCGAGAGGTCGGTTGTCAGCAGGTCGCGCACCCTCTGCACTTTGGCCGCGTGTTCCTCCTGCGATTCGTCCACCCCCTCTACATCTGCATCGGGCCAACTCAGCTCCAACCAACCACGCACGGAGAATAAGTAGGTCATCCCAACCATTCCTCTTTTACACAACAGCCGCGTGATGCGACACAATTGTACGTCAAGGCCAGGTATGGGTCAAAAGCTGCGGCCTGCGATTGAACGAGTGCGCGCCCCAAGCAGCCACTCGACCCAATCGCCCTCCTGCGCTACAATCGGTGCCAACACCGGCCGAGTCGCGCCTGCACGGTCCGCGTGGCAGACCCGTGAGGGCCACCAGAAGGGAGACTCACTCGATGAAGCTGACTTTCTTGGGCACGGCAGCATCCGAAGGCTATCCTGCTCCCTTTTGCGTCTGCGCAAACTGCCAGGAGGCGCGGCGCCGCGGCGGAAAGAGCATTCGCATGCGCAGTTCGCTGCTGATCAATCACGACCTGTTGATCGACTATGGCCCCGACCTGGTCGCGGCTTGCGCGCTCTATGGCCTCGACTTGAGCCGGGTGGAGACGCTCCTCATCACCCACAGCCACCATGATCACCTGGTTGCGTCGCAGCTTCGCCTGCGCGCCTATCCGTTTTCCCTCACCGAGCTCCCCCACCTGGCGGTCTACGGTCCCGCCGACGCCATGGCCCTGATAGCCGATCGCTCCCCGCGAGGGCCCGAGCAAGCCAGGTTCGCCACTCATGTGGCGTCGCCGGGCGATGCGTGGAGTCGTGGGCGATACCACATGGTCGCCTTCCGTGCCGCTCACGGCACTCAGGATCCACTCCTCTACGTCATCGACGACGGCGAGCACCGCCTGCTCTACTCGACCGATACCGGTCCCTATAGCGATGAGACCTGGGAGGCGATCAAGGAATACTCCTATGACGTGGTGATTATGGACGAAACGATGGGTGCCGCCGACACGGGCTCCATGCACATGGGCATCGACGCAGTGGTGGCCTACCGAAAGGCTTTTGAGCGAGAAGGGTTGCTCCGGCCGAGAGCGCACTTTCTCGCGCACCACATGTCTCACGGCGCGAACCCTTGTCACGAGCAACTGGTGGACCTGCTGGCTCCCCACGGCGTCGAGGTGGCCTACGATGGGCTGTGCCTGGTGCTGGGCTCAGCCACCACCGTTTCTGGGCAGACAGCGCGCTGAGGAGTGCAAGAGGCGTCGCATCGGTGGAGATACCCGGTACCAGCAGGCAATGGAGAAGAGCCCCAAGCCCCCCGTGCATGACGACACCTGGGCAGGAGCGGATTGAGACAAAGTGCACGACGGCGCGAAGCCGCTAGTAGTACGACAGGATGCGCGATGTCCCGTAATCGCGCAGCTTTTGGGCCATGGCCGAGATGGCAGCTTCGCCAAAACCCAGTTCTTGCAGCAGACACACGGTCAGCAAGAGCTTCAGTTTCTCAGACATATCAACCACTCGTGGAACTGTGTATGCTTTCGGCCGATCCGCCGAAGGGTGGGCCAGGTAGTTCCTGGTGCGTACCATGGCTCCGACTAGACAATCCAATTGGTCCGCAGCCTCTTGCCAAACGTATCGTTGCTCTTCGAACAGCTCGCGCAGAACCTGTCTCAGCGTCTTGCGGTTACCCAGCTTCCCTCTGACCCAGGTGTGAAGCTCGGGAGGGCACGACCCAAGCACCCGTTCACTGCGGCATCTGAACTCTGCCGTAGGGAGGTCCTGGGAGTCCCGCGTTCTGTTGAAGTAGGCTTCAACTGCACTGATCGCTGACAGGAAGCGAGTCTCGACCGCCATCTGTCTCTGCCTGTAGTAGTATGTGTCGAAGTAGAGCCTAAGCATTTGGCGCAGGGTTTTGCATTTTCGAAGCCAGACTGCTATTGCCTTGGGGGTTGCCAGAACGTGCTCAAGAGTGAACAGCATCATCTCACGGTGAGCACTTCTTGAAGGGGATTTCCGCATGAGAGAAGCGTCGTACACCGACACGGGAGGGGCCAAGTCGCCGTCGTCCTTGGAACGGACGGTCCCGGTTATGGACATCGGGTGTCCGCTGCGCATTGTAGCGAGAGTGAGAAAGTCCCTGATGCCACGAATAACCGGGAGGTAATCCTGGAGGTAGCTACTGGCTCCGCCTGCCAGCTTGAGATGGCAAGTCTCTCGCACACTGGCCTCATGCCGCTTGTTCTGGATGTCGGCTCCGAATGTTACAGTGAGCTTCAGCTGCTCGCCAGAATCGAGAGGTATGGAAGGGGGGCGTTCATGGGTAATATCCACCCTGTGGGTGTTCTGGTCCCACTGGGTCCGAGTCGCCCTCGTTCCCGTCCACTCCAACAAATGAGGATATCTGACATACACAGCATCGAACACGACCGCTTCCGAGCTCTCGAAATGCCTTCCGCGGTAGAAGAAGTAAACGTCAAACACGTTTGGGGACTGCACAAAGTGGGGCTGCATAAACATGGCAGGCGTCCTCGCACGACAGTCACAGAGCGTGATTTCGCTGCCGTCACCGAACTCACCGAGAATGACATCGTACTTCCGATAGCGGTACGCGGGATAGTGCCTGGGGTCCTTGTCAGACCAGTTCCTGAGTGTGCCCGCTAGGTCCAGCCTGGCGCCGTCATCTGGGTCATACGTGAGAGTTCCCAGTATCTTGTTTTTCTCTTTCTCCGGAAGCCACCAGTAGCCCCTCTCCTCAAACGGCTCCACCATCGAATCCCCCCTAGTCCCATGCCAGTACGAGCGGCGCTTCACAACCGCTATGATCATACGTCGCGATGGCCGCCAAGTCAAGCGGATCCTGTCTGGAATCGCCCGTGTTTTCCTTATCGCAAGCTGGTATCTCTTAGCGCCAATGGATTGACTATGGCGAGCCTCGCTTGCCGGCTGCTTGACAAAGGGGAGCGTCACGAGTATATTCCAGTGGGATCGATGGGGAGACGCGGTACCAGCAGGCGATGAAAAAGAGCGCTGAACCCCCCAGTTCTCATGGGGGAAGTCAACAGAATAGCAGCGGGCCGCATACGCACTCGTGTGCGCGCTCCAAGGGCGGTTAGCCTATGCCGAGGATCGCTGCGCGTTGGCGCAGGTCAGGGCCGGGCATCGCCTCCCGGTCCTTTTTTCATGCCTGATCCCGCCCAGGTGAGTGCAGCCATCAGTGATCGACTCTCATGATGGAGAATACGCGGGTAGATGGAAGAGAGCTCACAACATCCTGCCGACCCTGACGACCGGTCTGGCGGTCACTATCAGTCGGCTGCAAACGAATACTCTGGCTTCTCTGTCGTGAGGAGTGCCCCAGGATCGCCTCTTGCTCCAACCCCCACGGTCTCCGGCGGGCCGGACCTCCACCAGCCCTGACCTCCGCCGTGGCCATAAGGCTGGCGGCCCCCTCGACAGAGAGCCCGCTGGCCGCAACCGGCCACGAGAGAAGGAGGCAGCATGGAGACCAATACCGTCGATACGGCCCTCCTCCGAGTGCGAGAGCTCTTGGAGCGCGATGAGGTGAGTGGCGCCATCCGCCTCATCGAGTCGCTGCTGCCCCCCGATCAGGCGGACATCTTTGAGGAACTGGACCCCGAGGATCAGGAGGTCCTGCTCCCACAGCTCGAAACCGAAGACGCCGCCGACATCCTGGAAGAACTGGAAGACGAGGATGCTGCCGAGCTGGCCGGGCGCATACAGGCCCGCACCTTGGCCCCCATCTTGGACGAGATGGCCCCCGATGAGGCTGCCGACCTGTTGGGCGACCTGGAACCCTCTCTTTCCGCGGCAGCCCTCGCTCAGATGCAGGAGCCCGACGAGGTGAGGCCCCTGCTCTTGCACCCCGATGAGACGGCCGGCGGCCTGATGACCTCCGAGTACCTGGCATTCCCCCAGGAGATGACCGCCGGCCAGGTCTTGAGTGCGCTGAGAACGTGGGAGCCAAGGGGGACGGAGACTCCCTACGTGTTTGTGGTAGACAGCCAGGAGCGCCTGGTGGGGGTGGCCAATGTCTTTCAGATCATACGTGCCGATGTCTCCGAGACGCTCTCTTCCCTGATGGACCGGGCGGTGATCAGGGCCCAGGTCACTGACGACCAGGAGAGGGCCGCTCTGCTCATGTCCCGCTATGACCTATGGGCGGTGCCCGTCGTGGACGACGACAAGAGACTGGTCGGCGTGATCACCGCCGACGATCTGGTGGCGGTTCTGGAGGACGAGGCCACCGAAGATATCCAGCGCATCGGCGGTAGCGAACCCTTGGATCGCCCCTACTCGGATACGAGCATCCCCTCGGCGGCCTGGAAGCGGCTCGGCTGGCTATTGCTGCTCTTCGTCACCGGGACCCTGACCAGTACGGTGATGGGGCTCTTTCAGGATCAGATCCACTTTGTCACCCTTGCCCTCTTTGTGCCCCTGCTCATCGGCACCGGAGGAAACGCTGGCACACAGGCAACCTCGATCATCATCAGAGCCATCGCCGTGGGAGACGTCGAGCTGAAGGACTCCTGGCGCGTGCTCTGGCGCGAGCTTCGCACGGCCATCCTCTTGGGCGGCTTGCTGGCGGCCGTGGCCCTGGTGCGCGCCCTGACCTGGCCCACCTCATTGCCCATCGCCCTGGTGGTTTCCATCACCATCTTTGCCATCGTGGTCTGGGCCGACTGCGTGGGTTCTCTCCTCCCGCTCCTGGCAGCCAGGTTGCGCATAGACCCTGCCCTGGTCTCGGGGCCGTTGATGAGCACCCTGGTGGACGCCACAGGGCTCCTCATTTACTTCTGCATCGCCGCAGCCCTGCTGCGCATCTGAGACCCTCTCTGCCAAGTGAGATGGGGTGTCGGCCCTTCTTCTCTGGAGGGGATGACCGGATGGGTAGCAGCAGCTCAGATGGTGAAAGATTCTCCGGGCTTTAGCACCACCACGCGGGCCTCGGGGCAGCGCACCGCGACTTGCCGAATCAGGTCATCGGTATCGGCCATCTGTCCGGGGAACGTGTCATAGTGCCCGGGAATGAGCACTTTGCTACCCAGTAGCTCCATCGCATACGCTGCCTCGCGCACTCCCATGGTGTATTTGCCCCCGATCGGCAGCACCGCGACCCTGGGGCGGTACAGCTTGCCGATAAGGGCCATGTCGCCAAAGACCCCGGTGTCGCCCGCAAAGTAGACGGGCACGCCATCCTTCGGCGTCAGTATCATCCCGCAGGTGCCCGAGCCGGGCATCAGTTGGTTGCTCTCGGCATACTCCTTGCCCATGATGTCCGAGCTGTGCAGGGCAAACACGGCGTGGATGCGCACATCCTTCTGCACGACGCTGCCACCGGTATGCACGCAGCCCCCATGGTCGTCGTAGGGGATGCCATAGTTGCTACAATAGGCGGCCACCTCGGGCAGAGTGACCAGGGTGGCCCCTGTCTTGTGCACGATCTCGATGGCATTGCCCAGATGGTCGCTGTGGCCATGGGTGACACAGACCACCTGCGCCTGGCCTATGTCGTCCAGGGTGATCGGGCAGGCGGGATTGCCCTCGATCCAGGGATCCAGGTAGATGATGGTCCCCTTGGGTGTGACCATGCGCCACGAACCATGGCCCAACCAGGTGATGATCTGTTCCACCTCAACCTCCCTCTGCTGACAAGTGCCTTCTCGCCGATCCAGCTCCGCGCCAATCGCGCAAGAGACAGAGGCCAACGCCAATGCGCGGGATGGCTGCTCGCCCTACGACGCGCCTCGGGGAGCCAGGCCGCGACGAATGTCTCTCTCGCCCCAGATGCCCAGGGCATGGTTGATATAGTCCTTGCAGGCCTGGGCCGATTCCCGCGCGCGGTAGCAGGTGAAGTCAAAGTCGTCAACGATCCAGCCGTCGTAGCCAACCGAACGGAGGACCTCGGTCACGGCGGGGAAATCGACCACGCCCCGCCCCAACTCGACCCAACGCCCTCTTGAGTCAACCCGATACGCGCCATCGTCCGAAGGCACCATCGGTCCGCCAGGCCACAGCTCACCGCGCGGTCGACCAGCAAAGGTGACATCCTTGTAGTGTGTGTGGGCGATCCGTTGGGCATAGCGTCTGACCGTGCCCACCACATCAAAGTCGCCCAAGGCGAGCTGCCCCACATCGGGACAGAACCGAATCAGATCCGGATCGGTCAGCTCCATGAAGCGGTGGAAGGGAGCCTGCACCTCAAAGATGCTGCCCCAATGCTGGTGCCAGGCCAAGGTGAGGCCACACGAATTGGCGTACTCGCCAAGCACGTTGGCCGTTTCGGCTATGAGCTTGATCTGATCGTCGAGCTCGGTGGCAGAGATACCTGGGCGCTTGCGGCCACCATCCAGCAGCACTGTCTTGGTGCCCAGCTCAGCGCAGAAGCGGCAGCGCCGTTTCACCTCTTCCACTCCCCGCTCCCGGAGCTCCGCATCGTGAAAGGTGACGCCCGTGTAGTAGGTGGCCAGCTCGAGCTCGTGCATGGCCAGGAGCTGGCGCAGCTCGTCAATCCGACGCTCGTACTGGTTGATCAGAAAAGGGTAGCACATCTCAAAGCCATCCAGGCCCACCAGCGACATCTCGTCGAGCATCCGGAAAAAGTTCTCAAAGTGATTGTCGCGCAGCCAGAGCTGGGTACCAAAACCGATCTTCATGGGGACACGCCTCCTGCATGTGTGGCCTTCCGACTGTCTCTGGACTGGGCCAGACCCGTCCTGCGGGCGATCCGGACAGCGTTCTCCGGCCAGTCGCGACCCTCCAGGCCAACAGAGGCTGGATCGGCCTGGTCGCTTGGGCTTGCGGCCAGGTTGCGGGAAGCCAGTCGTCCCGCAACGGGCCAACGAAGCGATGAGACCGCGGGCTGGGCCGAGGGCGAGCGTTGGCCGGGCGTCGCCATCTCTGGCGGCAGGCTATCAGGCTTTCTTTGGCTTCATCAGCGCGGCGAAAGTCTGGGCCACGATCTGCCCGTCCCGAACCACGAAGGTGTCTGTGCCCAAGGGTATGCTGTAGTTCATCGATTCCGCCGCCCAGACGATGTAAGCCACCTCGCCCTCCACGAGCTGCTGCAGCAGCCTGAAATCGGAGCCAGGAGGAAGGAGGTCGGTCACAGACGCCTCGAAGAAGGATCTCATCTCGTCGTGTCCATGCAGAACGCCGTCTGGTGTAAAGATCATGGCGTCTTCAGCATAGTCATCCAGGGTGGCTTCGATGTCACCCGCGCCAAGGGCCTGCATGTGGTGAAGCAACGTCTCTTCGGTGGACCGCTGGCTCATCTTTGAAGACATCCTCATGTGCCTCCGCTTCAGAGCGTGTGTTTGCGTGGTAACCTCTTCAAGGATGTGCAGGACGCCAGCGCTCGGCGCAGAGTCTGGCGCAGTTCCGCCCGCAGGCACGTTGGCGCAATCTGCATCGCCTGCAACGCGGCAGCAGCCTTGCATGGTCCGGTGGGAGGACATCTTACACGCTATGTCGCCACAGCACAAGTCGCTCTCGCATCCGCACAGGCTGCGGACTGCCGTAGCGAGCCTATGAGACACCCTGCGTGCGGGCACGCTTCTGCGGCTGCCTAGTGTTTTGCGGAAAGAATGCGTAAGGCTTGCGGGTAGCGTCAGAACAGGGTATGCTGGGCAGGTGGCCTCGCCGCACCGGGACCAGCCATGTGTGGTGATGAGGCGGAGGCCACCAATGGCAGATGGCATCCATGTGCCCCGACTCTCGATACCATCATCACCCGGAGAGTGCGATGAAAGCGTTGGCGGCAGTCCTGCGCAGCTTCAACGAACCGCTGGTCCTGGAGGAGGTCGAGATTCCCCGGCTTGGCCCCGGCCAGGTGCTGGTGGAGATAGAGGCGGCCGGCGTGTGTGGGTCAGACGTGCATATGTGGCGCGGGAAGGACCCCCGGACGCCCCTGCCGATGATTCCCGGACACGAGGGAGTGGGCCGCATCGCCGACCTGAACGGGCCCAAGCGCGACGTTCACGACTTGCCGCTCGCTTTGGGAGACCGGATCATCTGGGATCGCGGGGTCACCTGTGGGCACTGCTACTACTGTGCCATGCTCAAGGAACCCCTCCTGTGTCTTCATCGCTGGGTATACGGGATCCATCGCTCCCTTGGAGAACCTCCCCATCTCAACGGCTGCTATGCCAGCCATCTGATCCTCGATTCGCGCACCCATCTGCTGGCTTTGGCTGACGACGAGGATCCGGCGCTATTCGTGGCTGCGACATGTTCCGGCGCGACCGCAGCTCACGCATTCGACCTCTCGCCCGTGCAAGTGGGCGACGTGGTTGTGGTCTTGGGTCCCGGGCCGCTGGGTGCCTTTTGTGTGGCCCTGGCCCGAGCCGGCGGAGCGGAGCAAGTTGTCGTCGTCGGGGGCACCGCGACGCGGTTGGATCTCTGCAGACGGCTAGGTGCCACAGTCGCCTTGAATCGCCGACAGACCGATGCCGAGGAGAGGGCGGGGGTCGTCCAGGGGCTCACTCATGGGCGGGGAGCCGATCTGGTGGTTGAGGCATCGGGGAGCCTGGTGGCCGCCGCGGAGGGATTGCGGCTCCTCAGAGACGGCGGAACCCTGTCACTGGTGGGTTTCGGCACGCCGGTGGGGGATATGCGCTTACCGCCCTTTGAGTTGGTAGTGAGGAAGAACGCCCGCATACAGGGAGTCTGGGTCAGCGACGCCCGACACATTCTCCGGGCCGTGAGCCTGGTGCGTCAGCACCGCCAAGAGTTCTCTCACCTGGTGACCCACCGATTCGCCCTCGGCGACGCGACACTCGCCCTGGAAGCGGTTGCCCACCGGCAGGCCATGAAGGCTGTCCTGGTGCCTGGAGAGACGTAGGGCTAGGGGCGGATATCGAATAACGAGCGTCAATCGTCACCAATGCTCGACAAAGGCTTGTTGTCAACAGTCTGGTTTGGTCCTTTGTATCTTGCACAACCGCAGGGCCGTCAGCCCCCACCTTCTCCGATGCTCTCCACCAAGAGGTTTTGACGTGCTCACATCGGGGTAGTATAATTATGTATTGGGCATGAGCGCGCTTCCTTTTGCTCTATCCATCAGCGAGTTTGATCCGTTGGCTCCAACGAACCACTGCCGGGAAGCACATTGACAGACTACGAAGAGCTTGGGGAGCTTCTGGCGCCTGGTCGTCCGGTAGAGTGTCTTCCCAGCTTTGATGTCCTCTACAACGAGACGAGGGATGCTTGGCTCAGACGCTTCTCTACCGTTGACCACATCGACTCGAAGGCAGCTACTGTGCTGGCCCTCGATGGAGTCTTTATAGGAGGGCTGTTTGCCATCCTTGCGGAAGGCACCATTTTTCAACCAATAGCATGCACATTCCTGCGACTGTTTCTGTCATTGTGGGTTGTGCTTGGCGTTTTCAGCCTTATCGTTTCTCTGGTCCTAGCGTTACTGGCGTTTTGGCCCCGAGAGTGGACTGACCTTGTGGAACCGCAGGTAGTATGTGAGGAACAGCTCGACAAGCCTGAAGAGGAAACCAGAAAGCAGCTCCTCATGAACTGGATCGACGCTCACAACAGGAATTGGACAATCATCACGTGCAAGGCTAGATTGCTCAAGCGGTCAAAGGCGGCTCTTGTGGCAGCCATGGTGTTGTTTGCGGTTTTTATCATATGCTACGTTGTAGTTCTGGCAGTAGGAGGTGTATAAAATGTTAGATGTTAAGCGCCAGTGGTCGCCAGGTGCCGCCCACCATCGTACCCGGTCGCTGGTAGCTAAGGGGAACGACAAGTCGAGCACCGGGGACAGCCCCCAGACCAGAAAGCGTCGGCCAAGCCAACAGGGGCGAATCATAAAGGGCAACACGGGGCCCTTGCGGAGGCGAGTCAAAAGGAAACAACAGGGCAGTCTCATTGAGCGCGACCCTGAGAAGGGCAACTAGGCCAGTAAGCGGGTCAGGTGGCTCACACCCTGGGGCTCGACCTAATTGCGCTCCCTGTGCGTCCGGTCCATAATCCGTTCACGCCTGGCCCGTGCCCCTCCCTGGGGATCTGACGCGGCGACTTGCGGCGATGTGGGCAGGGGACTGGTTGTGAGATGAAGGTCAATCCTAAGGTAAAGAAGCGTCTGGCGGGCGTGCCGGCCAAGCCGGGCGTATACATGATGCGAGACGCCAAGTACCGCATCATCTACGTGGGCAAGGCTGTTGTGTTGCGCAATCGCGTCCGCTCTTACTTTCACGACTCTGCAGCACATACTCCCAAGACCGAGCGCCTTCTTGCTGAGGTGGCTGACCTCGAGTGGATCGTCACCGGCTCAGAGCTGGAGGCCCTGGTCCTCGAATGCGAGCTCATCAAGAAGCACAGGCCCCGCTACAATGTGCGCTTCAAGGACGATAAGCGCTATCCCTACATCAAGGTGAGCTGGCAGGAAGACTATCCCCGCATCTACCTGGTGCGCAAGATGTCGCGCGACGGTGCGCGCCACTACGGTCCATTCACCTCTTCATGGGCGGTGCATCGGAGCCTGGAGCTGCTTCGGCGCCTCTTCCCCTACCGGACGTGTGATCGAGAGATCACCGGCGAGGATCGTCGCCCCTGTCTCTACTACCACATCGAGCGCTGTTCAGGGCCTTGCATTGGGGCCATCTCCAGAGACCAGTACCGCTCCATCGTCGAGCACGTTTGCCTGTTCCTGGAGGGAAAGCAGGAAAGGATCGTGGAAAGGCTTGGCGATGGGATGCGCGATGCCGCCGCGGCCCTCAATTTCGAGCGGGCCGCAGCCTTGCGCGACCAGATCGCGGCTGTGAGCAAGATCATGGAAAGCCAGCGCATCGTCTCTGGGCGCTTGGGAGACCATGACTTTATCGGGCTGGCCCGCGAGGATGGACGGGCCTGTGTGCAGGTCTTTTTTGTCCGAGGGGGCAGGCTGGTGGGGCGTGAGTACTTTGTGCTGGCTGGAACCGGGGATGAGGGAGAATCGGAGGTGCTGAGCTCGTTCCTCAAGCAGTACTACGATGAGGCCGCTCACATCCCGCCAGAGATCCTGTTGCCCCGCGACCTGGACGAATCGGCGCTGATCCTGGAGTGGTTGCGGGGCAAGCGGGGGGGCAAGGTGCAGCTCAAAGTGCCCCGTCGCGGAGAGAAGCTCCAGATCATTCGCATGGCCAGCGAAAACGCCGTCGAGACGCTGCACAAGCTTCGCGCCGAGTGGGATGCCGACACCAACAAGCACGTGCAGGCGTTGGGCGAGATTCAGGAGGCATTGGGGTTGCCCACGCCCCCAACTCGCATCGAGTGCTACGATATATCCAACATCCAGGGCACTTCGGCCGTCGGGAGCATGGTCGTCTTTGTCAAGGGGGTGCCCAGCAAGCGTGACTATCGGCGATTCCGCATCAAGACGGTCGAGGGGCCAGACGACGTTGCCTCGATGACCGAGGTATTGAGGCGAAGATTCAGCCGGGCGAAGCGTGGCAGCGAGCCCGGACTGGACGGCAAGGAGAATCGCTGGGCCATCATGCCCGATCTGGTGATCGTGGACGGCGGCAGGGGCCAGTTGAATGCCGCTCGCAAGGCTATGCGAGACGAGGATGTCTCACACATTCCCACCGCCGGTCTCGCCAAAGAGAACGAGGAGCTCTACGTTCCTGGTCGGCCCGCGCCGATCGTCTTGCCGCGAGACTCGCAGGGTCTCTACCTGCTGCAGCGCATTCGAGACGAAGCCCACCGCTTCGCCATCACCTACCACCGGAAGCTGCGGGGCAAGAAGAGCGTCAGGTCAAAGCTGGACGACGTGCCGGGCATCGGCCCCATGCGCCGAAAGGCGCTGCTTGCCCAATTTGGCTCTCTGGCGGCCATTCGGCGGGCAACGCTCGAACAGCTGGCGGCGGTGCCGGGGATGAATCGCCGGGTGGCAGAGCAGCTCCTGGAAAGCCTGTGATCCAGCCCCTCGCCCAGCGGAGCCAGCAGGCCCACCTCCGCTTGACATAAACCTCCCACCGTGGTTGGTGATCTCAACCAGAGTAGGCCTGAAGATGCACCACGGTCACGCCATCACCCCCCTCAGCCAGCTCGCCCGGGCGGAAGGAATTCACCAGTGGGTAATCCTTGAGTATGCTGCGCACCACCTCTTTGAGCACCCCCAGTCCCTTGCCATGAACGATACGCACCCAGGGGAGTCCGGCCAGATAGGCGGTGTCGAGATACCTTTCCAGCCTTGGGGCCACTTCCTCGGCGCGCAGGCCACGGATGTGCAGCTCGATGCCTGGAGATTCGACCATCGGGGGCAGGACAGGGGGCGTCTCCGAGGGCTTGGCCGCTTCCGGACGGGAGCGGAACTCCAGGCTGCTCAGACGCGTGCGCAGGCGGAACCCGCCGACCAGAAGCTCGGCTTCGGTGCCGCTGATGCTCAGCACCTCCCCTGTCTGGTCAAGGGCTTGGATATAGACCATGTCCCCGACCTTCAGGTTCCCGGTTGATGGTCGCGATGGCTCAGAGATGGGTGGAAGAGGGGCCACTTGCTGCAAGAGCCGGTCGATGGCTCTCTCTGCCTCTTGTAGGGATTCGCGGGTGGATCCAGCCTGAGCCAGGCCGGCTCGAAGATGCCCGATCTCGGCGCGCAGCTTCTCCAGCTCTTGCAGGCACTCCTCACGCGCGCGATCCAATATCTGTCGGCGCCTCTGGTCTATGTTGGCGAGCTTGACGCGGAACTCGCCCTCCATCTCCTGAATGCGTGCCAGGGCCTCCTCCGCCTCGCGCCATGCCTCAGCGGCTGCCTCTTTTGCCTCCCTGATGCTGGCCAGCAAGACATCGGCCTGCAGATCGTCGGGAGAGACCAGGCCTCGGGCGCGCTCGATGATATCCTCGGCCAGGCCCAAGCGTCTGGCGATGGCAAAGGCGTTGCTGCGGCCCGGCAGGCCGATGGTCAGATGGTAGGTTGGAGAGAGGGTCTTTGCGTCGAATTCCACGGCGGCGTTCTGGATGCCGGGCGTGTTGAAAGCGAAAAGCTTGAGCTGCGGATGATGGCTGGCGCACATGACCAGGCAGCCATGCTTGATGAGTTGCCCGATGAGTGCCTGGGCCAGAGCGCCGCCCTCCACAGGATCGGTGCCAGCGCCCAGCTCATCCAGCAGCACCAGAGAGCCGGAATCGGCTCGATGAAGGATGTCGATGATGTGGCCCATGTGTGAGGAGAAAGTGGAGAGGCTCTGCTCGATGCTTTGCTCATCCCCGATATCGGCATAGATCCCGGTGAAAACCGGAAGCTGGCTGCCATCGGTTGCCGGGATGTGCATTCCCGCCTGCGACATGGCTGCCAGCAAGCCCACCGTCTTGAGCGAGACGGTCTTGCCTCCGGTGTTTGGCCCCGTCACCAGGAGAATGGTGCTGTCGCCCCCCATATAGACGTCGATGGGCACCACGGTCTCTCGTGGCAGCAAGGGATGGCGTGCACCAATCAAATTGAGAGGGTGCTGGGAGGCCTGCAGTTCTGGGCCGTGCGCAGCGACCGGCCAGCCATTCGCGCAGAGTTCCGCAGGGACGCCTCGCAGCTCAAAGCTGTAGCGCGCCTTGGCCATGGCCAGGTCCAGCTCAGCAAGCAGCTCCACGTCGCGGATGAGGGCCTCTGCCTTTCTCGCCACCAGGCCGGATAGCTCGGCCAGGATGCGCTCGACCTCGCGCTGCTCCTCGAGTTGCAGTTGATGCCACTGGTTGTTTAGCTCGATGGTTGCCAGAGGTTCAATGAATAGGGTGGCTCCGCTCGCCGACTGATCGTGGATGATGCCCGGGATGCGCCCCTTGAACTCGGCCTTGAGGGGGATCACGTAGCGTCGGTTGCGCTCGGTGATGATCGGCTCTTGCAGGAAGCGCGCATTCTCGCCCGAGCTGATGATGTGGCGCAGGCGTCGCATCACTCGCTCGCGGGCCGTCCTGCTATCCCGTCGCAGGCGAGCCAGGGTGATGCTGGCGCTGTCGAGCACGCCCCCTTCGTCGTCCAAGCAGCGGCCTATCTCCTCGACGAGGCCGGGCAAGGTACGGAGGCCACGAGCCTTCGCGGCCAGCAACGGGCACTCGTCGGCGCGGCGAGTGAGCGCCTGTCGCAAAGTGCGAGCTCCGATGAGAGTGCTGCTCACCGCAAGCAACTCGCGGGGCCGCAGCACTCCGCCAAGGGCCGCCCGCTTCACCAGGGGGCGCACATCATGAGCGCCTCTTGGGGCCAACTGGAGCTGGGTCGAAAGCAGGGCCTTGGCCTCTGTGGTCTCCTGGATGCTGCGCCGCACTGTGGCCTCGTCGGAGGATGGGCGCAGGCTCAGGCCCAGCTCGGTGCCCGCCGAAAAGGAAGCGTGCTCAGCAAGCTGATCCAGAATCTTGAAATACTCGAGGATTGTGAGGTACTTGTCGTCCATATGGTAACAGTGGATGCATGATGGTCGGTGTGGCTCCGGCTGAGAGCCGTGCCCATCTATCTGCGGGAGCGAAGCGCGGACAAGCCGACGGATATGACGACGCCGTGGCCACAGCGCACCAAGGACCCGAAACAAGTCAAGGGCCCGGCAATCAAGGGTTCTCTCGCCGCCCGGGGTCAGTGTAGCCTCAGGCTGGCGTTCGGTCAACAACGCGTTGGTTTGACCTACCTGCTGCCAAAGGTATAATCTGAATGTGGTGGTCCTTGACAGCGGCATTCATCGAGTTGTCAGGGTACTACAAGGGAGTGCAGATGAAGCTCTCAGTCCTTGTGCCGGTGTACAATGAGGAAGCCAGTCTGGAGACGATTCTCCGGCGCGTGGCAGCCGTGGGCGTGGACATGGAGATCATCGTCGTAGACGACTGTTCCACCGATGGAACGCCCGACATCTTGGACAGGATCGGCATTCCCGGGTTGCAGGTGATTCGTCACCAGGTGAATAGGGGCAAGGGCGCAGCCATTCGCACCGCGCTCCAGGCTGCCACCGGTGATGCGGTCATCATTCAAGACGCCGACCTGGAATACGATCCCCAGGACTACCCGGCTTTGATCGAGCCCATTGCCAGAGGTGATGCGCGGGTCGTTTATGGCGTGCGCAACCTTCGGGGGCAGCAAGTCCTCTGTCGGCTGGGCAACTGGCTCCTCACCGCTTTGACCAACCTGCTCCACGGCGTTCATCTCCAGGACATCGAGACCTGCTACAAGCTTATGACCATAGAGATCGCCAGAAGCCTGCACCTGCAGAGCGATCGCTTCGATCTGGACCCTGAGATAACAGCCAAGATCATCCGACTGGGGCATGCGATTCACGAGGTGCCCATTTCTTACCAGCCGCGCAAGGACAAGAAGCTCTCACCGTGGCGTGACGGCCTGCCTGCCCTGTGGTCCGTGTTCAGGTATCGCTGGTGGCGAAGTGACGCAGGCGACGAGGATTCGAAAGTGTAGCACAATCCAGCAAAGGGGAACCAGAATGGAACAGCGGCGTTTTGGTGACAGTGATCTGGTCTGCTCTGTGCTGGGCTTTGGCACCTGGGAGATGAGCACGACGCAGTACGGCGATATCGATGTGAATGAAGCCGGTCGCGCCGTCAACGCGGCCATTGACCGAGGGATCACTCTCTTTGACACCGCCGAGGTCTATGGCCCCTACCACTCGGAGGAGCTCTTGGGCAAGGCGTTGGGGCCTCGCCGCAAGGAGATCGTCCTGGTGACCAAGGTCGGCTTTGACTACGACGCGGAGAGCAGGATCGTGGGACGCAAATCGACCTACAATCACATCATCACCCACGCAGAGGGCTGTCTAAAGCGCCTGGGCACGGGTTGGGTTGATCTCTTGCTCGTCCACTGGCCCGATCACGACACGCCGTATGATGAGCCGATTCGAGCCATGGAGGAACTGAAGGCTGCGGGCAAGATCCGTTACTATGGAGTGTCCAACTTTTCCCCCGCGATGATGGACGCCTGCGAAAAGGCGGGCCATGTGACGGCCAACCAGGTGGGCTATCACTTGTTCGACCGTCGCGTGGAGAGGGCAGTGTTGCCCTATTGCCAGGAGCATAGGATCGGCTTTATGGCCTATGGTACGCTGGGCTTCGGCCTGCTCACCGGAGCATTCACGCCCGAGACCACGTTTGTGGATTGGGATTGGCGCTCCAGCCGTAGGGCCTTTGGCCTGCCCCTGTTCCAAAAGGAACACTTGCTCAGAGAGCTCAAGGTTGTCAAGCGGCTGCAGGAAGTGGCCGCACATTATGACAAAACAGTGGCCCAGTTGGCCATCGCCTGGGTGCTATCGCATCCTGCGGCAACTGTGGCCCTGGTGGGGATGCGCAATATCAAGGAGCTAGAGGAGAACGTCGCCGCCGCCGATTGGAAGCTGACTGCCGAGGACAAGGCCGAGCTCGACCGCATCTGTGAGGAGGAAGACGTGCCCACGTATGTAGACGCCCGACAGGCAGTGTGACATGATGTCCTCGCATGAACAGCCTGAAACCCAAAGAGTTCTTGGGAGTCTGGCCGGAAAGCGCGTTCTCTCACACTTCATATGGGACAATCACCCACAACATGGCCCAAAAGAGCCTCGAAAAGCGCATCCCGTCCCACTTCTGCCCCCGGAACTAGCCCTCCAGAGAGTTCGCATTGGCCCGACCCGCCACACAATGGCCGCATATTTGCGAACCCTGCTGGCCTGAAGCGAAAGGAGGGTGACACCAATGGCACATTCAGCCTCTGCAAATAGGCTCGGCGATCCCCGCACTCCTGTGTATCCGCTGTGCGACGTTGCCAGATACCTGGGATTCTCCCCCCAGAGGACAAGGTACTGGCTGGAGTGGATACCCGGCAGGAGCAAAGCTCCCGGAGTGGGGAGCGCTGCTTCATTCTTGGGACTGGTGTCAATGCTCGTCATGAAGGCTCTGCGGGAATATGGCGTCAAACCGAGACGAATTCGGAGCGCAGAGAGATACCTCGTCGAGCATCTGGGGGAATATCCTCTTGCTAGAAGCACGATCTGGACCGAAGGCGAGCACGTCCTTTTCAACAGACCTAGTCCACTTTCCACAGAGTTGCCCCCGAAGCTGGAAGCGGCGGACATGGGGGGGCAGCAGGCCTTCGTCCAGTTGCTCAAGGACTGCTCGCGAAGAATCGACTTCGACGTGAAGGACGGCTTGGCGCGAGCTTGGTTTCCTCGGGAGAGGGTAAAGCTCGATCCTCGGATCCAATTCGGCGAGCCCTGCGTGGCTGAGACAAGGATTAGGACGAGCGTTCTTTACTCCATGCATCTGGCGGGCGATCCGGTCACAACGCTGGTGAGAAGCTACGGCATATCCGTGGACGACGTTGCACAAGCACTGGAATGGGAGAAGGGGCTTCTGGCGAGGGCAGCGTAGATGGCCTTGTTCCTCTTCGACAACTGCATTCCCTGGCAGGTGGCAACGGCCCTGACCCTTGTTGAAGTCCAGGCACATCACGTGACGGACACACGTGAATTGGGCACCGATGCTACGGACCGCCAGATCGCCGAATGGTGCCAGCAAAACCGCGCGGTCTGGGTGACCGCTGACCTGAGAGCAAGTAAGAGACGCAGGGTTCAGGTGATTCCACTCCTGGCAGGCATCAGCATAGCGTTCTGTCGGCCCCCATCCCGGTCAGGCTGGACGAGGCGCGAGTGGTTGCTGAACGTGCTCAAGAGAGTTGACGAAATGGAGAATAGGTACGATGCCGACTATCCTGTGTGGTACCGGCTTACCGCGAGAACATTCAAACGTCTGCCGATTCCTCAGCTCTGAGTTCCTCGGTGTGCAGGGAGAGTCGTGTGGAGGTTCTTGAGGGAATAGTCGTTCGGTGCCACGGGGGACACTACTATGTCCTATCTGATGGCGAGATCACCGATTGTGGCCTGCGTGGCCGGCTGAAACGGGATTGGCTTGAGACCGACCTGGTAGCCATCGGTGACCGTGTGCGTTGGGTGCCCACTGAAGAAGGGCGCGGAATCATCGAGTACGTGTTTCCGCGCAGGGCGGTGCTGTCGCGTTCCGCCCCGCCGCCGCGGCCCAGACCTGTTCCGTCACGTTTCGCGCCACTGGGGCAACAGACCGAGCAGGTCATCATAGCCAATCCCGATCAAGTGCTGGCTGTCTTCTCCGTGCGCAATCCCACGCTCAACCCCTTCATGGTTGACCGGTATCTGGTGGCCTGTGAGGCGGTGCAGCTTCCCGTTGTCATCGTGGCCAACAAAGTGGACCTGCTTGCCGACGAGGACGACCACGACCCGCTGGGCCTCTACCGGGACATAGGCTACTCGGTGTGCTATACCAGCGCTCTCACCGGCGAGGGGCTTGAGGAACTTGCGGCCGTCGTGCGGGGCAAGCTATCGGTCTTGACCGGGCCTTCGGGGGTGGGCAAGTCGAGCCTTCTCAATGCTCTCTGGCCCCATCTCAATCTCAAGGTGGGTGATGTCAGTGAGTTCCACGATCGGGGCAGGCATATCACGCCGGTTGGCCAGTTGCTCATCCCTGAGCCCGACACCTACATCGCCGACACGCCTGGCATGAGGCAGTTCCGCTTCTGGGACATCGATCCTGAGCAGTTGGAGGCTTTCTTCCCCGAGATCCTGGCGCGCCTGGGAAACTGCCGATTCACCCCGTGTACCCACACCCACGAGCCTGACTGCGCTGTGCGCGAAGCTGTGGCGCGCGGCGAGATCGCCGCGATACGCTACGAGAGCTACCTGCGCATGTTTGAACATGGTTTCTGATCCGTTCAGCGAGGCGAAAGTGCTTGTCGCGGGGCACACCCTGAGTATAATAGTACCATCGACGGCGGCGGACGCCCATGCTCGAGACAAGCGAGAATCGGGCGAGAGTGGGCACAGCGACGAACTGCAGCGTGGTAGACCTACCAGACAGAAGGGCTCGTTTCGCGGAGAAGGGGGAATGCAATGGATATCTGGCTTGCAGAGCAACGCGCTCTGGTGTTGGATGCTCAGATCAGCTTGGATTTGGCCAGGGAGCGCGCCTGGGACAGGAAGTTGAGCGCGTTCGGCCCGCTGGGGCGAGTGGGGGCACTGTTTGCGCGTCCCCGCGACGAGGACTTTGAACTGGCCTACGAGGAACTGCGCTACGAGCCGATGTGGCACGTGGCCTGCACGGCGCACGTCGTGTACGACCGTGATGCGCAGTATCAGTTGCCCGTGGGCGGACCAGAGGTCAAGGGCGTTTCGATTGGCGGCAGCGACTACGAGCTGATCGGTGGGCGGCTCAGCATCCTGGCTGTCGAGCACTGCCGCGAGGAGGCGCGCGCCGAGATGTATCTGGATGGCGTGAGCGGCCAGCAGGCGCCAAGGCTCGCGCGCTACTTAAAGTTCCCCGCTTGGCCCATTCCCAGTGAGGAGCTGAGTTCCTTCGCACCGCCGGAGGCCATCGTCCTGAGGCCCAGCGTCACGGCGTCAGCGGTGCTGAGCCAGGTGCTGGCGAGCATGTCGAAGCAAATCGACGCCAGCCTGGTGGTGGAGGAGGGGATCGAGATACAGGCGGTCGATCTCTACCTTCGGCCGGTCTATGCCTTTGTGGTGCGGTGGACTGCTAAGGGAAGGACCGGGATCATGGAGTGTGACGCTTTGACCACAGACGTCTCGATGGGAGGCAAGACCTACGAGGGCTATGTCTCAGAGCCGCTGGACCCCGCCGCGCTCTTTGACGTCACCGCCGACGACGTGGCCGAGATCATCCCTGGTGGGCGGGTGTTCATCGCGCCGGTGCCCAGTGCACCGCCCGAGGTGGAGGCGCCCGAGTGGGAAGAGGAAGAGCCAGAGTCCGAGCCGGATGAGGCCGAGGCGGAGCCGGACGAGGACGCGGACTCTGACTTGACGCGCGACGTGTCGTAGCCGGGGACTCTGGCGCTGGGGTGGCGGGGGGGGCAGTGGGAGGGTCATGCGCCATAGCTGACGCCGCTGGAGAACGATCCCGCTGACCGGCGACGGACCCTCCTCGGGTCGGCCACTGTTTCGCCGTTAGTAGGCGCACATGCAGGAGGATGCCCTTGCGCTCCTCGCGCACCGTCCGGGTGCGTTTCCCCCCCCAATCCCCCTCGGGAGTCGCGAGGTGGCTTGCCCTTCCTCTGCCTGCGACCGTCCTTGTGCACCTTCTCACCCCAAGATGATCTCGGGGCCAAGTGTACCCGATCTGGCTGCAAAGACAAGGTCCCACCGGCTTTTGCGATGCCTTCCCTCCTCCCGCTTGCCAGGGAGGCTACCATCAGGCATAATAAACATCCTGGGCGCCGCGGAGATGGCGCCCGGCGACAGGCTGTTCTCAAGGGGGACAACATGGAAAAGCGTTTGCTGGGCAGGACAGGTGAAGCACTTTCGATCGTAGGGTTCGGCGGCATCGTGGTCAGTGGCGAGGAGCCGGAGAGCGCCAAGCGCCTGGTGGCCCAGGCGGTGGAGCGGGGGATCAACTACTTTGATGTGGCGCCCACCTACGGCAATGCGGAGGAGCGGCTGGGTCCGGCCCTCGAGCCCTACCGCGACTCGGTCTTTTTGGCGTGCAAGACCGGCAAGCGCACCAAGGATGGGGCCGCCGCCGAGCTATATGAGTCACTGGAGAGGCTGCGCGCCGACCATTTCGATCTTTATCAGTTCCACGGCCTACAAACGCTGGAAGAGGTGGAACAGATTCTGGGGCCGGGGGGCGCAATGGAGACTTTTTGGGATGCCCGGGAGCGTGGCCTCATCCGCTACATCGGCTTCTCGGCCCACACTGAAGAGGCCGCGGTGGCCATGATGGATCGGTTTGCGGTCGATGCAGTTCTTTTCCCCTTCAATTGGGTGTGCTGGCATCAGGCGCGTTTCGGCCCCCGGGTGCTGGCAACAGCTCAGGAGAAGGGTGTGGGCGCCCTGGCTATCAAGGCCCTGGCCAAGAGGCCGTGGAGGGAGGGCGAGGAGAGGACCTGGCCCAAGTGCTGGTACGCGCCAGTCGATGACCCAGACGAGGCCTCGTTGGCCCTGCGCTTCACCCTCTCGAAGCCGATCGCGGCGGCAGTCTGTCCGTCTCACGCCGAGCTTCTCTGGTGGGCTTGTGATGCTGCGGATGCCTTTGAGCCACTGACTGAAGAAGAGGCGCTGGAGGTGGCCAGACGGACCGAGGGGCTCGACACCATCTTCCCGCAGAAGGGATGAATGCGCGAGACGCTCTTGTCTGCCGTCATGCAGGGGAAGCATGCCGCTCAAAGGAGTGGCCTCCTGGCGGTCGAGGGCGCTTCGACAAATGCTCACCATCGCCGATCTTGTGCCTGTCTTGGCCAGAGTGTAGACTTGCGTAAGCCAAGTGCCCCGCACGGGGTACGGGTGGCTCAAGCACTGCCGAGAGCATCGAAAAAGCGGCTCCGCATCTGACTGGAGGCGAATCGGTGGTGTGCTGCGAGGATACTCCGGCTAGCACGGTGTAAAAACAAACAAAGGACGGATATAGACCGTGATGTAGGGGCGATTCGCGAATCGCCCCTACTGGGTGACCACCACCTTCTCGGCGTTCTTCCACACCCTCGCACTGCCGGCCATTGACAGTCCGTTCACCTTCTGCTATACTGGCGTCGTCGATACAGTAAAGACGTTGAACAGGAAGAGTAGCTGCCTAAGCGAGGCTCAGAGAGCTGGGTCAAGGTGAGAGCCCGGTGCCAGCGCAGGCAGGGAATGGGCCTGGGAGTCGCACAGTCGAACGGTCATCCCAGTAGACTGTGACGGAGTCGCCGCCGTTATCCGGGCAGAGGGTATTGGACGCTGTCGCATCCCGTACCCCATAGAGTGAGGCTGGCTCACGGACTACCCCGCCATCATGGCGGGGTTTCGCTTTCCGGTGTCGGGCTAACCGGGGTGGCCCTCCCGTCGCTTTCAGCTCTTGCAGCCGGCGGCGGGGCCTTCCGGCGGCCTTGCGCAACGAAGGGCTGCCACCTATTCATCGGCGGCGAGTCTTGACGAAGGCGCTTGCCGCGTTTGCTAATCCGTACCCATGGACGAGTCGAATTGCGAGGAGCATGGAAATGAGCAAGAAACGGATTCTGACCGGCGACCGGCCCACCGGCAAGCTGCACCTGGGCCACTATGTGGGAAGCCTGGCCAATCGGGTCCGGCTGCAAGACGAGTACGAGTGCTTCTTCATCATCGCCGATCTGCATACGCTGACCACCAGACCCGAGAAGGAACACATCGAGCAGTTGCGCCAGAACGTGTATGACGTGGTGCTCGACTATCTGGCAACCGGCATCGACCCAGAGAAGAGCGTCATCTACTTGCAGTCGGCCGTGCCCGCCGTGTACGAGATGAACCTGCTGTTTGAGATGCTGATCACTCTCCCCCGTCTGCAGCGTGTGCCCAGCATCAAAGAGATGGCTCGTGCCGCCAACCTGAGCGATCAGGCGCTGCCCTTTGGGCTCGTCGGCTACACGGTGCTCCAGGCCGCCGATATTCTGTTGCCCCGCGCCCACCTGGTGCCGGTGGGCAGAGATAACCAGGCACACGTCGAGGTCACCCGCGAGATCGCCAGACGCTTCAACCACCTATACGGCGATGTGCTCCCGATTCCTGAGGCGATGATAGGCGACGTCCCCTCCCTCATCGGCACCGATGGTCAGGCCAAGATGTCCAAGAGCCTGGGCAACGCCATCTTTCTCTCGGACGACGCCGAGACGGTGCGGAAGAAGGTGTTCAGCATGTTCACTGACCCCAAGCGGGTCAGAGCCGACATTCCGGGCAGGGTCGAGGGCAACCCCGTATTCATCTATCACGATGCGTTCAATTCGAACGTGGGCGAGGTCGAGGACTTGAAGGAACGCTATCGCCGGGGCAAGGTCGGAGACGTCGAGGTCAAGGAGAAACTGGCCGCAGCCCTGAACAGATTCCTCGACCCCATGCGTGAGCGTCGGGCCAGCTTCGAGTCACAGAGTGGCCTGGTGGACCGGGTCATATACGAGGGTACGCAGCGGGCCATCCAAGAAGGCGAAGAGACCGTGCGCCTGATGAAAGAGGCCATGGGGCTGAGCGGCCTCTGGAATCGGATATCGCGCCGGGGGCGCCAAGCCATGGCTCGCGAAGAGAACGAGGCGCCTGGCACATAGAGAAGACGCCACCACCACCATCAGCCGGTGCTGCATTCACCAGTCGAATCTCACGTCAGGGCCTCTGTCGCGTTGCGTCTTGTAGAACAAACCCACAAGTATTCCTATCACAAAGCCCCCGATGTGCGCGAACCAGGCTACTCCTCCGGTGGCCATGCTGGTCACGCTTGCCAGGCCGCTAAAGATCTGCAACACGAACCAGAGTCCCAGCACAACCAGTGCGGGCAACTCCACGATGCGTATGAAGCGAAAGGCTAGAATCAGGGTTCGCACCCGCGTTTTGGGGAACATCACCAGATAGGCGCCCAACACGCCGGCGATGGCCCCGCTCGCGCCGATGGTGGGAATGGTTGAGGCCGGATTGACCGCGACCTGGGCCAATGAAGCGCCTATGCCAGCCACCAGGTAAAACGCAGCGTAGACCGGCAGGCCTAGGCGGTCCTCAACGTTGTCGCCAAAGATCCACAGATAGAGCATGTTACTGATGATGTGCATCCAACCGCCGTGCAGGAACATCGACGTCAGCAAGTCCCCGACGACTGCCACGCCAAAGCGGTTGGTCACCTCATAGGGCACCATGCCCGCAGCCAGCACGAGCCGGTTCAACGCTTCATCGGGCAGGAGCAACTGATAGAAGAACACCACGACGTTAAGCGCGATTATGAGGATCGTGGCCAGGGGGAAATGCCGTCGTGGGTTCAGGTCACCGATGGGAATCATCGACTTGTCTCTCCGTGTGACATATCTCTCGCACCAGAAACCGGTCACCAGTCCGAGCAGAACAGCAGCGAAAAGGCCGCGCCGTCATTATACCACGACTCCCAACACAAGGATAAGGCCGGGCCCCTCCACGCTTGCGTTTGTTGACAGTGCTCACGTGGCATCCTAGAATGTGGGTCGACCATACGCGTTTTCCAGCTTGGCGCTGCAGCAAGTATGCCAGGCGCATACAGGATACCCTGCACATCTGCGGGTGGACAAGCCTCCGCGACAAAGGAGTAGCAAGAAATGGACCTCCCCCGTCCCGAATACCCGCGCCCCCAACTGGTGCGTGATTCATGGCTGAGCCTCAATGGCGTCTGGGGCTTTGAGTTCGACCCGGGCCTCAGTGGCATAGAGCGAGGGCTGCCCCAAACCGAACGGCTCGATCGCGAGATCCTGGTGCCTTTCTGTCCGGAGAGCCCTCTTTCGGGCATCGGCAACCGGGACTTTCACCTTGGCGCATGGTATCGGCGCGGATTTCGCATTCCCGCAGACTGGGCAGATCAGCGTGTGCTGCTGCACCTGGGAGCCGTGGATCATGATGCCTTCGTCTGGGTCAATGGTCGTGACGCGGGGCGCCACCGGGGCGGATACACGCCTTTCACCCTGGATATCACCCCCTTGCTGGTCCAAGGCGAGAATGTACTGACCGTCCACGTCCAGGACGACACGCGCTCGCCCCTGCAAGCCGCCGGGAAGCAATGCCCCGACTACTATTCACGCCGCTGCCACTACACGCGAACAACTGGCATCTGGCAGACCGTATGGCTCGAGCCAGTGCCCAGAGTCTACATCGGCAATCTCCGGATGACGCCCGACCTCGCGAACGGTCGGCTGGCGATCGAAGTCGAGGTGGCCGGAGGTGCATCGCGAGGGGCAGTCCAAGCCAGGGCGATGCTGTATAACGAGAGCGTGGCTGAGGCGACGACCCGATTCGCTGGCCAACGGGCCCTTGTTGTGTTGCAGCTTGAGGATGCTCAGCCCTGGGCGCCGGCACATCCCACCCTCTATGAGCTGCATCTGACCCTGGAGACCAAAGACGGAAGCCGCGACGCGGTCAGGAGCTACTTCGGACTACGTTCACTTGCCCTGACACACACAGCCATACTGCTGAACGGGGATCCCGTGTTCCAACGCCTGGTGCTGGATCAAGGCTTCTATCCCGATGGCATCTATACCGCGCCTTCAGACGAGGCCCTGCGCAACGACATCCTTATCTCGCAAGGGCTGGGCTTCAATGGGGCTCGCCTGCACCAGAAGGTGTTTGAGCCACGGTTCCTCTATTGGGCCGACCGTCTGGGCTATCTCGTGTGGGGCGAATTCGCTAGTTGGGGACTGGACGTGAGCGACTCGCGAGCTCTGGGGACCTTCCTGCCTCAGTGGCTGGAGGTCTTGCGCCGCGACTACAATCACCCCTCCATCGTCGGTTGGTGTCCCTTCAACGAGACACAGCCCAACCAGGATCCTGCCGTCGTAGGCAACGTCTATCGCGCGACCAAGGCTTTCGACCCCACGCGTCCAGTGATTGACACCAGCGGCTATCAGCACGTCGAGACCGACGTATACGATGTCCACAACTACACTCAAGATCCAGAGACCTTTGCCTCGCTCTTTGCGCCTTTTGCCAGTGGCGGTCAGCCATTCCGCAATCGACCACGCCTCGACGCGCCATACCGTGGGCAGCCCTATTTCGTCAGCGAGTATGGGGGCATCTGGTGGAGCCCTGGCCAGCGAGATGAAAAGGGCTGGGGCTATGGCGGAGTAGCGGGGCGGCCGCAATCTCCCGAGGAGTTCCTGTCGCGCTATCGGGCCCTTACAGAGACCCTGCTCAGGCATCCTCGCATGTGCGCCTCTTGCTACACGCAACTGTATGACATCGAGCAAGAGGTGAATGGCCTCTACACCTACGAGCGCCAACCAAAGTTCGACCCGAAACTGATCCGCGAGATCAATTCGCAGACGGCGGCGATTGAAGCGTAGGCAAGAGGGAGGAGTGAGATGCCACTGTCGAGTGAAAAGGGATGAAATGGAGCGCCAGCGGCTCGCTGGCCAGATGCCGCCAAGATGGCGGCGCTCCGATAACCTATTCTCAAGCGAGAGGGCAAGAATGAACACAGATTCGATGAAGATTAGCTGCTGCTGGCTCTATGCCATCAGCAAGTACGGGTATCCTGTTGCCGTGACAGATATCCCCGCCGCACTGAACGAGATGGCCGACCTTGGCTTTCACTATGTGGAACTGGAAGGGGCATCGGCCGACGGCAACCTGTTGGAGCTCCAAGAGCGGCGCCAGGCAATCAAGGCCCTCTGCGACGAGCGCAACCTGCAGGTGGTCAACTTTTGCCCGGTTATCCCCGAGTTGGTCAGCCTGGATGAGGACGAGCGCGCCAAAGGCTACGAGCTCTTCCAGGTGGCGGTGGACCTGGCCACCTTCTTTGAGTGTGTGACTATTCAGATCGATAGCTACACCCCGGCGCTCAAGTTCCTTGGGGATCAGCCCTACAAAGAGATGCTCGACTATGGACTCGAGTTCCGCGTCGCGGTCGATCCGGAGTACAACTGGCCGGAACAATGGCGCGTTCTGGTGAGCACCTTCAAGCATTGTGCCCAAGTCGCGCGGAGCGCGGGACTGCCCTTTTGCCTGGAACCTAGGGTCGGCGAGATGATCAGCAACACAGACGCTCTTCTTCGGTTGATGGAACACGTAGGAGACGACAACTTTGGCGCGGTGCTGGACACCGCCCACCAACATGCGCAGAAAGAGATCCTGCCCCTCAGTGTGGAGAAGCTGGGCCGTCGGATCATGTACCTTCACGTGGCTGACAACGACGGCAAGACCAACGAGCACAGGGCCTTGGGCGAGGGCAACATAGATTGGGAAGGCGTTTTCACCGCGCTCAAGAAACATCACTTCACCGGATATGTGGCCATCGACATCGGGCGCCTGCCCGACATGGACGAGGCCATGCGCCGATCCATCGCTTTTCTTCAGCAGATCTTGCCCCGTCTGGGCATCGATTACCAGATCTGACAAGTTCCTCGCTGCGACCTGCAGAAAGGGGGAGCCATGAAAGCAGTGGTCAACGGCGCGGTGTACACACCGACACGCATCATCCCGAATGGCGTGGTGCTTGTTGACCAGGGTCGGTTCATCGACGTGGGTAGGCCGGAGCAGGTGACCATCCCTGAAGGTGTCGAACGAATCGATGCCCACGGGGATATCGTCTGCCCTGGTCTGGTGGACATTCATTTGCACGGTGGAGATGGCGCCGATTGCCTGGATGGCACGGTCGAGGCAGTTCGGACTGTGGCCCGCCGCCACCTGCGCGCGGGCACGACCAGCTTTGTGGCCAGCACGAGCAGTGCCCTCCTGCCTCGGATTTGGCAGGCCTTTGACTGCATCCGCGAGGTCATCCATGATCCCGGGCCAATGGAAGCGCGGGTCTTGGGCATCGCCATGGAAGGCCCGTTCCTCAGTATCGCGCAGCGGGGAGCTCACCCCGCCAAGCTATTGCGCATGCCCACCCCTGCCGAGAAGGAGAGGCTCTACTCGTACATCGGTGACCTGGTGCGGCTCACCATCGCCCCAGAGCGACAGGGCGCACTGAACATCATCGCCCACCTTAGCCAGAGGGGCGTGTTGGTGGCCGGAGGACATTCTGACGCTCTCTACGAGCAGGTGTGCCTGGCCATGCGGGCAGGCATGCGCCACATCACTCACCTTTGGAGCGCCATGTCCACGGTGCGACGCATCGGCCCCAAACGCTACTCGGGCATGTTGCAAGCTGCCCTGGTGGAAGAGGACCTGACCGGAGAGATCATTGCCGATGGCTATCACTTGCCCACCAGTCTGATAAGGATGGCCCACCGCATGAAGGGCCCAGAAAAGCTCTGCCTGATCAGCGATGCCATGCGTGCATCGGGCATGGGACCAGGAGAGTATGACGTTGCGGGCATGAAGGCCATCGTAGATGAGGGCGCAGGCGTCGCTGTCACGCGCGACCGGAAGGCCTTTGCCGGCTCCATCAGCACAGTCCAGCAGTGTCTTCGACATGTCGTCCAGGTGGTGGGCATCTCCCTCAGCGAGGCGCTGCAGATGTCCACGCTTACTCCTGCGCGTATTCTGGGGGTGGACGACCGGGTCGGTCAGATAGCTCCAGGCTGCAGCGCCGACCTGCTGATTCTCGAGCGAGCGACCCTTGAGGCGCAGTTGATTATGCTTGGCGGCAACATCATCATGAGCCAGGTATCCTAGCGTGGGCTTTGGCTATCGGTTGCAGGATTTTCAGCGCTATCGGGAACGTGTTGGCAGTGCGACCTATGTGGACATAAGCCGGCGCACCGATCCGGCTCGCATCCCCGGCGTGTGGGACAACTTGCGTGAGGTCGTAGAAACATATGGCCCTCCCTGGGTGGTCCAGGTCTGGACCAAGGACGTGCAGGGGGTGCTGACCCAGACAGAGAGCTTGCTGCGCTCGCTGGTGGCGGCGGGCACGACGGTGACAGCCCAGGTCACAGTCACCGGGCTTGCTGGCACAGTGTGGGAGCCAGCAGTCCCACGAGATGGACTGGGACACGTTGCTCGGCTGGCAGATATGATCGGTGGGGCCGACCATATCAAGTGGCGATATGATCCCATCATTCCAGGCGTCCATGACCCAGACACGTTTGAGGCGCTTGCCCACCAGGCAGCAGCATCGGGCATCACCCGAGGAGTCATCAACTTTGTCGCGCCACCCGGCCGCTACGTGCGCGTGGACCGCCGCTTGAGGGCTCTTCTTCCGGGCTGGGCCGAGGGCCTGCCAGGCTATGATCTGACCTGGCGTGAGAGTGTCGCTCGTGAGCTGGTTGAAATAGCCTCGCAGGTCGGAATCTCTCTCGCCTGCTGCGCCGAATGCGCCGCTTTGGGCGATCGGGTTCAAGCTCTGGGGCAGGCCCGGTGTGGCGACTATGATTGGTTTGCCGCGCTTTCGGGACGGACGCCGGACCGGATCCCGTTTCGTGGCAGCCGCCCGGGCTGTGGCTGCACCCGCTACTTTGACGTGGGCAGCTACGGCCATTGGTCTCGCTGCCATCGTTGCGCCTACTGCTACGCCAGCTAACTCTTTGCATCGAGTTTCCCCCTTTCGTGTGCCGGTGACGCGCCAGAGCGTCCGTTGGGCCCGACGCAACGAGTTATTGACAATTCATGCAGGAGCAGACTTCTCTGCCGATAACAGAAGTGAGTGGAGGAGCATCGCTGTGTTTGGATCGCCAGCAAACACATGTTGCCCAGGTTTCTTTGAGAGGAGCAGCGCATGTTGCGCCCGTATCACACCTTCACCGTAGTTCCATCTCTCCCCCCACCACTGACACCGCTCCGAGAGCTTGCCTATAATCTCTGGTGGACGTGGAATCTTGACGCTGTTGACCTCTTTCGCCGTCTAGGCCGCGATCTCTGGGAAGAAAGCGGGCACAATCCCGTGCTCATGCTCGGGAGCGCCAAACAGAACCGCCTCGAGGAGGCCGCAAACGACGACGGTTTCATCTCGCACATGACGCGAGTCTATGAGGCGTTTCAGCGCTACATGAGCGCGAAGGATACCTGGTTCCAAAGGAATGGGGGCGCGAGACTGACCGACCTTCGCATTGCCTACTTTTGCGCCGAGTTCGGTCTTACCGAGTGTTTGCCCATGTACTCGGGCGGACTGGCTATCCTGGCTGGCGACCACCTGAAGACCGCGAGCGACCTGGGATTGCCCCTCGTCGGCCTGGGCCTGCTCTATCAGGAGGGCTACTTCCGTCAGTATCTCAACGCCGATGGATGGCAACAGGAGTCATACCCACTCAATGACTTTCACAACATGCCCATAAGGCTGGAGCGCGGGACGGATGGCAAGCCAGTGACGGTGCGAGTTGGTTATCCCGACCGTGAAGTCGCAGCCCAGGTATGGCGAGCGCAAGTCGGTCGTGTTCCTCTCTACCTCTTGGACACGAACCTGAGCACCAATCGCCCTGACGACCGGGACATAGCCGATCGACTCTACGGGGGCGATCTGGACATGCGCATCCGCCAGGAGATAATGCTGGGCATCGGTGGCATGCGAGCGCTGGCCGCATTGGGGATCGAGCCCACCGTCTGTCACATGAACGAAGGGCATTCGGCCTTTCTGGCACTGGAGCGCATACGCAAGCTCATGAGAGAGCAGAATCTGCCCTTTCAAGTAGCTCGCGAGGCCACTGTTGCGGGGAACGTGTTTACCACCCACACACCGGTGCCCGCAGGCATCGATTTGTTCGGGCCCGACCTTATGGATCGCTACTTTGCCAGCTACTATCAGGAGCTGGGCTTGAACCGAGAAGAGTTCTTGCGACTTGGGCAGAGTTCATCTCGCCAACCGAACGAGAGCTTCTCCATGGCCATCCTGGCTATTCGCCTGGGCGGGAGCACCAATGGGGTCAGCAGCTTACACACCAGCGTCGCACGACGCATGTGGCAGCACCTGTGGCCACAGACGCCCCTCGAAGAAGTGCCCATCACATCGATCACCAACGGAATGCATCCCAGATCCTGGATCTCGGGTGACATGGCCGGGCTATTCTCTCGCTATCTGGGACCACGCTGGATTGAGAGGCCGGATGACCACAGCGTCTGGGAACGCATCGATCGCATTCCTGATGAAGAACTGTGGCGTACCCACGAGCGACGTCGAGAGCGGCTGGTTGCCGTTGCTCGTGAGCGACTGCGCAGGCAGTTGGAGAGACGTGGCGCCGCACCCAAAGAGGCCGCCGAAGCAACCGAGGTCCTGCATCCAGAGGCGCTGACCATCGGCTTTGCCCGACGCTTTGCCACCTACAAGCGTGCTACGCTGCTGTTCACCGACCCAGAGCGACTGTCCAGGATCCTGAACCAGCCCGACAGACTGGTGCAGATCATCTTTGCGGGCAAGGCACACCCACAAGACAACCCTGGAAAGGATCTCATCCGCCAGATAGTGCACTTTGCCAGACGCCAGGACCTGAGACTGCGAGTGATCTTTTTGGAGGACTATGACATGTGCCTGGCGCGATATCTGGTGCAGGGCGCCGATGTGTGGCTGAACACTCCCCGGCGCGGGTTGGAGGCCAGCGGCACCAGCGGTATGAAGGCAGCAGTCAATGGAGTGATCAACTTGAGCACCCTTGATGGCTGGTGGTGTGAGGGCTACCACCCAGAGGCTGGCTGGCGCATTGGCCTGGGCGAGTCGTACGAAGACGAGCAGTATGGCGACCAGGTTGAGGCGCAAGCTCTGTATAACCTTCTGGAGAAAGAGGTCGTTCCCCTCTTCTACGAGCGCGGCTCAAACGGCCTCCCCCGCAGGTGGATCAGGATGATGAAGCGCTCCATCGCGAGGATTGCCAGTCGCTCCAACAGCCACCGCATGCTCCAAGAATATGCCCGAGAGATGTATTTCCCTGCTCATTCGCGTTTCGGTGGACTGGTCGCAGACCAGTGCCAGGTTGCCAAGGACCTGGCCGCCTGGCTTGACCAGATACGTCAGAACTGGGGCAAGATCCAGATCACCGGCATCGAGTCGGATGCTCGGGATGGATTGCCTGTGGACACCAAGCTCGAGGTGAGGGCGCGCGTGCATTTGGGTGCGCTAGCTCCGCAGGATGTTGCTGTCCAGGTCTATCACGGCGCCATCGACCCATCGGAAGAGATAGCCGATTACCGTGTTGTAGACATGTCGGCCACGGACATGACCGACGACGGCGACTATGTCTATACGGGGATCATCAGTTGCGGCAAGAGTGGCTTGCAGGGGTACACAGTTCGCATTCTGCCTTTCCATCCGGACCTCAACGATCTGCATGCGCCTGGACTCGTCCTCTGGGCGAGCTGAGACCGACCTGCTGTCAGACCCTCATTCAGCGGCTCTGCGTCTTGGCTGCAGATCGCGAGTCACGTTCTTGGGTCCGTGAGCCCGGCAACCCCGTTCGACGATGCTTCCGGCGCCGGGTTGTGCTGTCGGCGGGTGTGCCACACGAGCCGATGAGATCCGGGCACCGGGCCCAACGACTGACCTCCTGGGGCTATTCCTCCAGCTTTCGTCGCAGGCCCTCGAGGATGTTGACCGTATGACTCGTGCCGAAACACCTCGCTCCTGCCTCATAGAGAGCGAGAGTGGTCTCGATGTCAGTTATGTAGCCCGAGGCCTTGACCACCACACGCAGGCCGACCGTCGCCCGCATCAACCGGACATCCTCGACCGTGGCTCCTCCTGGCTGCGTGGCCGTTGAGGTCTTGACGAAAGCAGCGCCAGCACGCTCCGCGATGCGACAGCCGGCCACCTTCTCCTCGTCGGTCAGCAAGCAGGTCTCGAGGATGGCCTTCACCGGCACCCCAAAGCGCCGTGCAACCTCCACAACGCCCGCGATGTCTCGTTCCACGTATTCATGGTCGCCAGACTTGAGCGCGCTGACGTTTATCACCATGTCCAGCTCCTGCGCGCCCTGCCGCAGGGCGAGTTCTGCCTCCCGACGCTTCACTTCGGGGAGGTTCAGGCCCTGCGGAAAACCGATCGCGATGCACAAGCGCACGTCACAACCGCGCAGCAGCTCTTTGGCGCGAATGGCTTGATACGGCTTTGGCACCAGGCACCTCACGCGATACTTGCGGGCAATCGCTATGCCCTCCACCAGGTCCTTGTCAGTCAGGCTGGGCAACAGGATAGAGTGGTCGATCATCTGAGCCAGTTCATCCACGGTCAACATATCATCCTCCTTGCACACACCGAATACCTGCCCCTTATAGCACTGGGCGAGGCACCTGTAAAGACAGGTGGTTTGGGAACGCACTGCCTCTTGCCTTCAGAACCGCGATTGTCTCCCCCGCGCGTAGCCGCAAGTCCCCTGGCCGTGTTGCTCCAAGTGTCCCTTTGCGGTAGTATGACCTGCAAGTGAGGCGAGTGGGAGCGTGTTCCGCAGAACTCGGAAGGGGCAGTCTATCATGATACTCGGCGAATTCAGGTTGGATGGCAAGGTCGCTCTGGTTACCGGAGCCAGTCGGGGCCTGGGCCAGGGGATGGCCATCGGCCTGGCCGAGGCAGGCGCCGATATCGTCGGTGTTTCACGGGGGTCCTGCGACAAAACCGACGACCAGATAAGAGCCTTGGGGCGTCGGTTCCTTCACCTGCCGTGCGACCTGTCCAAGGCGACGGTTGCAGAACTTCAGGACCTGGTCGCGCGAACAGTATCCACCTTTGGCCGTCTCGACATCCTGGTGAACGCAGCCGGCACCCAGGCTCGCCACCCCTCTCTCGATTTCCCCGAGGATGACTGGGATATGGTCATGCGGGTGAACCTCAAGAGCGTGATGTTCCTGTCGCAGGCCGCCGCGCGCCACTTCGCCAAGCAAGGAGGAGGCAAGATCATCAACGTGGCCTCAGCTCTCTCTTTTCAGGGCGGGTTCACCGTTCCTGCGTATGCAGCGTCCAAGCATGGTGTGGTCGGCGTGACCCGCTCTCTGGGGAACGAGTTCGCCGGCATGAACATTAACATCAACGCCATCGTGCCGGGCTATATGCTAACCGACATGAACGCCGCTCTGGTGGCAGATCCGATTCGCAGCCGGGCCATCCTGGATCGCATCCCCGCTGGCCGTTGGGGCACCCCTGACGACTTGAAGGGAGCAGTGGTCTTCCTGGCGTCGGACGCATCGGCCTACTGCCATGGGTCCGTTCTAGTGGTCGATGGCGCCTGGTTGAATCGCTAGAAGCCGGTCACCGACCTGATTGTGAAGCATATGCTATTCCCTGGCCTGTTACTCGTGACCCGAACCGCAAGTCGTGGCCAGTCAACCTGGCTATGCAGGGAGAGTGCCTGAACATCAAAGGACCACCGCGACTCGAGAGAGCGAGATGCCTGATCCCGAAGGGTGGGAGGGCCGGTGCTCTCTGCCTCGCGGGACAAGGGTGAGGAGTTGCCCACAATGGGCCAAGAGTTCTCCACAGATTTCCCCCCAGTTGTCCACAGGAGGCGCGCTTCTTCGAGCCTTTTGCACTTTCGAGACACGCTTTTTTTCCGGCGCATTCCACACGCGGGCAAGCGTTTTGAGCTTATGCAAAGTGGTGGTAGAATAGGGCTGGTAGCTACGACGTTGGCCACAGCATGGAGGGAATGAGCGATGCGACAGCAGATCGAGGGTTTTCTGAGGTCATTGCGCGACGAAAAAGGCTACGCCAACAATACCATTGTGGCCTATCGCAATGACCTGGGGCAGTTTGCTCAGTTCTTGACCGACCAGCTCGCCACGACTTCATGGGACTCGGTGAACAAAAAAGATCTCGATGCCTACGTAAACTACCTCCGCAATGAGCGGGAGTATGCTTCCGCGACGGTGGCTCGGAAGGTGGCCGCAACCAAGTCCTTCTTCCACTATCTGGTGAGCCAGGAGGCCCTGACACACGATCCCACAGTCAACCTCGACTCGCCCAAGGTACGCCGGTATCTGCCGACTTCAATCTCGGAAGAGGATGTCGCTCGCTTGCTCAGAGGGCCTGAGAGGCACAACACAGTTCGAGCGGTGCGCGACAGCGCCCTCCTAGAAACGCTCTACGCCACGGGGATGCGTGTTAGCGAGGTGGTGAGCCTGAACGTGGAGGATATGGACCTGGTGGATTGCCAGGTCCAGTGCACAAACAGAAACAGGACACGGCGAATCCCTCTCCACCAGCGTGCAGTCCGTGCGCTCAGGGAATACCTGGAAGATGGTCGCCTCAAGCTCTTACGAGACGAGAGCGAGACAGCGCTTTTTCTCAACCATCGCGGCCGACGGCTCACGCGCCAGGGGCTCTGGCTGATAATGAAAAAGTACGTGGAGGAAGTGGGTATTGACGCTCATGTAACCCCGCACACGTTGCGCCATTCCTTCGCGACGCACCTGCTGCGCGGCGGCGCCGATGTACGTGAAGTCCAGGGTCTGTTGGGACATGCCAATGTCTCCACCACTCAGGTGTATGCCCAGACCAGTGAGCAAAGGCTTAGAGAGGTCTACGAGGAGGCCCATCCCAGGGCACACTAGCAAGTGCACGCGACCTTCTCCGCCCCCACGGCCCGGCCAAGCGCCGAAGCCAGCCTAGCCAGCTTGTCTGGCAAGAGAGTAGCAGGTTCGATGCCGCCGCTTTCTGCCCATGAGACAGTCGTCGAAGCTGTCAACTACTTGCATGCGCGCACTCGCTGCGTTCCTAGGGTGGGCCTCGTTTTGGGATCAGGTCTGAGCTCACTGGCCGAGCGGCTGTCTGAGCCAGACATCATCTTCTACCGAGACATCCCTCATTTCCCTCGAGCAAGCGTAGCTGGGCACCCTGGTCGCTTGCTGTTTGGCCGGCTGGGAGCAAAGTCGGTCTGCGTGATGCAGGGCAGATCGCACTACTATGAAGGGTATTCGGCGTTCGAGACCGCCCTGCCCATCCGCGTGATGCAGCTCATGGGCGCACACATACTCTTTGTGACCAACGCCGCCGGGGCCATCAGGCCTGGGTTGACCCCCGGCGATCTGATGGCCATCACAGACCACATCAACCTGGTCGCCCTCGCCGGCCACAATCCATTGCGCGGGCCCAACGAAGAGCGTTTCGGTCCCCGGTTCCCAGACATGTCAGGGGCCTACGATACTGGGCTGCTTGATCTCTTGCGCCAGGCGGCCAGGGAGCAAGGGATTCCTCTCCAAGAGGGAGTCTATGCTATGGTCGCCGGCCCCGGCTTTGAGACTCCTGCAGAGATCCGCCTCTTGCACAGGGCCGGGGCCGATGTGGTGGGCATGTCCACCGCCTCTGAGGTTGTTGTGGCGCGACACGGGGGCATGCGCGTCCTGGGCGTTTCGGTCATAACCAACGTGGCTGCTGGCCTGTCTGAAGGTGCGGCAACAGAGACATCCCACGACCACGTGCTTCAAGTCAGCAGGAAGGTGGCGCCAACTCTGGCGTCGCTGCTCGAGGGGGTACTGCGGCGCATCCCCTGATCCCGCCCGTGTGTTCCCTTCGACGAGTACGAGGACAGCGAAACGTGCTCAACATCCTTGGCTTTGCGCTCAGTATCATCGATGAGTACGCTCTCTGGCTGTACATTGCCTGCCTGCTTGCCATCCTGGTCTACATACGATCCTTCGCAGTGGCGCGAAAGGACAGAGAGAACACCATCTTCACCATAGAGAAGGAAGTCGCTGCCCACAGAGAAGGCCGGGCGATGACTCGGATTGGAACCGTGCTGGGCGTGGTGATGGTGGTCACTGCGCTCAAGTATTATGTGATGCCCTCGATCGATCTGGCGACCCTTTTGGCACCGACACCCACCCTTACTCTGTCGGTGCCCACGGTGGCTCCTCCCACACAGACCCCCACACCTGTCACCCCAACGGCCACATCCCGGCCCAGGCCCACGGTCCGCAGAGTGGAAACCGTTGCGCCTCCAACACCGACTCGGGTGCCAGCCGCCGCATGCCCGGACGAGAACGTGTGCATCACGCTCCCCGGCATGAATGCTTCGATATCGGGCAGGGTTGCTATCCAAGGCACGGCAAACCACGATCGTTTCCAGTTCTACAAGGTAGAATATGGTCAGGGAGAGAAGCCGACTTCCTGGCACGTCATCAACGACGTACATACGAGTCCCGTCCTCAATGGCCTGCTCGAGGAGTTCGACACGGTTTCCGTCCCGGACGGCGTGTACTGGCTGCGGCTGACGGTGGTCGATGAGACGGGCAACTTTCCTCCCCCCTGCCGGGTGCGAGTCTTGATTCAGAACCAACCTGAAACATAGGAAGCATCTGGACATGGGGCTGCGACGGTCTGGGTCTGACACCTCTGATGCCCGTTCATCCACCGCCTATTGCGTCGCCCCACTGCAAGCATTTGCGGAACTTTGTGCGGGAAGCCCGCGTCTCACTGCCAAGCAGGTCAGCCTGGCTTTACCTTCACTCCTTTCCAGTGTATACTAGGTCCAGCCAGCATATCAGCCTTTGGCTGCAATCGGCACTGCCAACCTCGGTTAGGAGAAGCCGATGGGCACAGTTCATCACCCACCTCGTGTACGAGTCTTTGCCGCCGCCTTGATACTCACGCTGGTAGCGGGATGCACCAGCGTCGCGGATCGCCTTAGCCAGGCGCTCTATCCGACTCCATCCCCTCAAGCTACTGAATCTCCCCGACCCACCGCCATGCTCTCTACTCCTCTGGGGCAGGCCACCCAACAGCCAACCCTGGCTCCAACCAGGACTCCAGCGCCGCAGCCCAGCATGTCTCCCACTGCGGTCCCCCGGCCCGAGGAGGGACAGCATCTGATCTTTGCTCGTGGCGGCAGTATCTATCGGGGCGACTATCTGGGAGGAGAGGCCACCGAGGTTGCCTCTTTGCCCCAGCTTGAAGCCTGGGACTTTCGACAAGGACTCCTGGTCATGACTCAGGGGACCAACGTGGACGTTGCCGATCTGAAGCTGGGCAGCTTCATCAGCTTTGAGATAGACACCGAGACAAGAGTTGAGTATGCCGAGGTTGTCTGGGGCACATTGCAGAGCAGGTTGCTACACGCTGCTGTGGTATCGGATGCGGACGCTCCCATTCTCAAACGGAGCGTTGAGCTTCGAGTCCTGGACGCACAAGATGGCACGGAACTGGGCAAGGCGATCGTGCGCGACGTCACTGGGGTGAACATCCTTCGCTACGACGAAGAGCTTGGTCGCATCACGCTGGTTCCTCGCGGTGGAGATCCCAGCTTCTCTGAGGTCAGATACTACGATTCGGAGAGTGGCGCTCTGGTAGACGTGGACGCTGTCGCCGGAGAGGGTGCTGCCGTCCTCTCCCCGGATGGCCGCAACCTCCTTACGGAGCACTTTGCCGATGAGGGAACAGAGCTGATCCTCTACAGCTTGGATGTAGAGGGCCAGTCTGAGCGCAGGACTTGGCAGCCCCCGCAAGGGTCCCACACCGCATGGCACGCGTGGTCTCCGGATGGGAGCCTGGTCGCTTTCCTGCTGCGCGAAGGCAAAGCACCGTGGGACGAGTCCACAAGGGGATTGGGGCTATGGGTGCTTGACCCATCCACGATGCAGGCCAGCCAGGTGTTGGAAGAGACGGGTGTCTCCTCCTCGCTGGTCGGTTGGACCCCCGATGGCGAATACATCGTTGGCTATCATCGCGGAGAAACAGAGGATACCTACTTTTACGCCGTGCGGCCCGACGGCGGTGATCGTCGCATCCTCACCATCGGGAGCGAGGCAGAGATACTGGGGTGGATGCCCTACATGGGCGAGACTGTCGTACCCAAGATCGTAGTCGATCCCTGGCGTGTCCGCTTTGTGCAGGAGACGGGGGATTCGACCACAACGGCCGAGGTTGTCGCCCAGTTCGTCTCGGAGGGGATCGGCCGCGACGACCAGACTCTGTCGCATCAGCTCAGAGAATACCTGGAGCAAGCTGGCTGGCAGTTCGATCTGGTTGCACCAAGCGTCAAGCGAGTGTCAGACACCACCTTCGTGGCTCAGTTACCGCCGATGGATATCCATGTGCTGGAAGCTGGCCGGGCCCAGCGTGTGGCCACCGGAGACCTGGTCATCGACGCTCGCCAGGAGGAGGAAGACATCGGTCTGGTCTATGGCATGATCGGTGCAAGCGCCGTGCAGCCAGATTTTGTGCTCCTTCGACGCCAGCCCGAGGCAACCTGGCAGCGACTCTGGACGCCTCAGGGTCAGCAGGATTGGGTCGCAACCGACGGGGAGATACGCTTAGCCAAAGGTGACCTCCAGAGGCTGGAGGTCATCGGCTCTTCCTTCGGACTCGATCACGGGGATGCCCAGGTCTTTAGCGAGTGTCATGCCTGTCCACATCGTCGCCTGGTGGCAACCTGGGTTCGCAGTGGCGAAGAGTATGTGCGCCAGACAAACCTACCCGCCGATGCGCCTCTGGGCCAGGTCTTGTGGGAGATGACCGAGCGCGGCCCCTACGCCATACTATACGAGTGCCTGAGACGCTTGAGAGCAGGCCTCGCTGCGGACGAGCTGGTTGCCGATGCCAGCGTACTGGCCCAGATCGAGGAGAATGGGCTCGCGGACCCTGGCCTGAGACTGATGGCCGAAGAGGAAACGGTGGATGGCGTCCTCTTCGTCGATGTCGCGAGCCAGCGCCAATTCCACGCATTGGTGCGTGGCGGGCGTATCGTGCGCATCGAGCATCTCACTGATTGATGCGTGGCGCGCACTTCTTCTTTGGCGGGGGCCGCTCTGCCCTTCAGCGCCTTCCCACAGCGCTGCATTGCAAAAGACAGATAGACATGCTATAATGGTGGATGACCGCGACCGGATGCGAAAAGATCGGCCAGTGCGACAATCTCTCTCGTGGCTCGGCGAAAGTGGCGACGACGCTGCCCTGAAATCGGCGGCCAAGGTGGAAAGGGGGACGATCGTGAGTACGATGAGGAATCCTGATAGACGCCTCGCACGCTCGCTCGTCAAAGCGACCTTGATAGCTGTGCTCTTGTTGTCATCCACGCTTGGGCCGGGTGCCACAGCAGTGGCAGACTCGTCCCCGTCGTGGCGCGGCGAGTACTACAACAACGTCAGCCTGACAGGGGCTCCAGCTCTGGTGCGGGATGATGCCAGCGTCAACTTTGACTGGGGCCATGGCTCACCAGGCACAGGGGTGAACTCTGACCAGTTCTCGGCCAGATGGACGAGCTACACCTCCTTCAGCGCGGCCACCTACACGTTTAGCCTGACCACCGACGATGGGGCGCGCCTCTGGGTGGATGAGCAGCTCATCATCGACCAGTGGCGAGATCAGGGCGCGACCACACACAGTGCAAGCAAGTATCTCAGTGCGGGCTACCACAGTCTGCGCGTAGAGTACTATGAGAACACTGGGACCGCTGTCTGCAAGGTGTGGTGGAGCACAGAGGGTGCTCCGGGGGCCTGGACTGGCGAGTACTACAACAACACCTGGCTGGGCGGAAGCGCGGCGCTGGTGCGCACCGATGCGTCCATCAACTTTGACTGGGGCTATGGATCACCGGCCGCTGGAGTGAATACGGACAACTTTTCCGCTCGTTGGACTCGCGACCAGTATTTTGCCTCCAGCGCAACCTACACCTTCTCGGCCACCGTGGACGATGGTGTGCGCGTCTGGGTCGATGGCACCATTGTCATCGACAGATGGTATGCTCAGTCGCGCACCACCCACTATGGGACGATCTACCTGGGTGCTGGCACTCACCAGGTGAAGGTGGAATACTTTGAGCAGGGCGGAACCGCTGTCTGCATCGTGAACTGGTCCGGTGGCGCCGTGGCTGCCCAAGAGATCATCGTGGACGACAAGGACTCCAACTTTATCTGGGGAGGGCCCAGCGGGAGCTGGTACGGCCGCAGCACTGGCTATCGTGGTCACCTCTATTGGACCTGGAACGGTCGCACCCAGCGCTACAACTGGGCCAAATGGTTCCCCTATGTGACCACCGCCGGGAACTGGGAGGTGTTCGTCTACATCGCCAGTCGCTATCACGGCTCCAAGCGCGCGACCTACTCTATCTACCACGGGGGCACACACACCGACAAGGTGGTGAACCAGAACATATACTACAATCAGTGGGTCAGCCTGGGCACCTACTACTTTTCAGGGGGGGCGGGCGAGTACGTGTTTCTCGGCGACAACACGGGCGAGACCTATGCCACCCGCTTTGTCGGTTTTGACGCGGTCAAGTTCGTCAGACAGGATTCGGTCTGGCCCACCCCAGGTCCCACAGTGCCATCTGGCTGCGCCATCACTCCCGGCCTGGGCTTCGGACGGATCTGGAACACCTACAGCACTGTGAGGTCCAAGCTGGGCTGCCCCACCGAGATCGAGAAGAGCATATGGGCCGGAGAGGAGCTCTTTGAGAGAGGCTATATGTTCTGGCGGCAAGACACCACCTACATCTACGTGCTCTATAACACAGGTACTTGGCAGGGCTACGACGACACCTGGACCTCCGCTGAGCCAGAATGGGATGGGTTCTATGT
>SDBU01000668.1_pt1 | contig 48486 bp, 67 predicted proteins | sample 2277071 | NCBI WGS metagenome assembly SDBU01 (sample SAMN10397929, study PRJNA504765) | marine sediment metagenome | isolation source: marine sediment core GS08_GC12, 126 cmbsf | place: Arctic Ocean: Gakkel Ridge, Loki's castle | collected 2008
CAAGAGGGCGGAGTTCATGGTAAGAGGTCAGCGCAGGTGGATGCGGCCTCAGATAAAGTCGTCTTATTGCAATTTGAAGTTTCCGGACAATGATTCTACTATCAGGGGATTGCCGGGCGGCACCGGGGCGGGCGATCAGATAAGGAGTGCCAATCCGTCCCGATACTTTCTGGATGAGGGCGGTTTTGTCGATGAGTTTGAGGACTGTCGTACCGCGGCGCTTGCGTGCTGCAACGATATCAAGATTGTCTCTACCGCTAATGCGGGCGAATTTCAGGCGTTTATCGAGGATAAATTAGAGGTGGTATAAATGATTAAGAAGATTGACGAAAACGAAGGGTTGTTTATGGACATCCTCCGCGACAAGATTAACGAGAACATTGACTGGATAAATAAGCGTGAGGACAGGGAAAAAGCGGCGATAGTCCAAAAGGCTCGAAGCGCAATGGACATTGATTATACTTCGAGTCCAGTCAATGAAGTGGAAAACAAACAGGAAGAAGAAAGTGTCGATTTCCGAAACAGCAAAAAAACTGATTGAGAGTCGTGCTTGCAAGACAGCAAATAAGTACGCACGTGAAGGAAAGTGGGACATGGCGAGAACTCGTCGCTGTGTTCAAACCATGATTCGTCGAGCTACGAAGATTGAAATTGAAAACCCTGGAATTGCGAAGTTGAGATAGAATAATGGCAACTGACTGGACTGAATGCGGTGTAGGGATACAGGAGCGTATGCTGGATACGAATTTCCGGCATATCCGGATTCACTACAGTACCGATCCCTCTAAGGACGCTGCCTGGGCGAAAAAGCACTCCATTCGCTATGGCGGTATGCAGAGTCCCAAGTGGCGGCGCGAGATGGAGATTGACTACTCCGCCGTCGAGGGCCAGATGGTCTATCCTATGCTCAGTCCCGAGCATATTCAACATTATGCACCCGGTGAGAACTGGGCGGTGTTCAGGGTAATTGATCACGGTATCAGGCACCCGGCGGTATGCCTGTGGTTTGGTATCAACCGGCATGGCGATCGGCATATATACAGGGAGTATTACCAAACCGGTAAAACTATAACCTTCAATTGCGAACAGATATTGCGTCTAACGCCTGACGACGAGTATGCGGTCAAGACCATAATTGACCCGGCTACCAGACAGCGAGTGCCTTTGAGCAGCAAGGACAAAGCCCCGGTGTCTATCTTGTCGCTGTATAACCAGGCATTAGGTCTGTCCTGTACGTTAGCTGACAATTCCCGGGCCGGATACGATACTGTCAGGGACGGTTTGCTGAGTGTGCTCGCCCGCAATGTTATGCGGGAAGGGGAGATTGATTACGAGACCAGTTTTGCAAAAGAGTATTTCCGGGAGTCCGGACTATCCAGTTCCGAGTTAATCGTAATGGCGCAGAAACCGGCTTTGACGTTTGAACCGGACGTTAGACGGGCATTTAGGGAGATGAGGAACTTACGTTTCAAGGAGATAACCGGCGACCTGACGCAAAAGGCGGCGCCTGAGGATATTATGGACTTCGAGGACGACGGCCCCGATTGTGTCCGTTACGCAATGCAGACAAAGTTATCCTATACATATCCAAGTCGGGCAAGAAAGGCCGAGGTCGGTTCTCACTTGTACGAACTCGAACAAAAACGAATAAGGCAAAATCCACGGTATATAAACCGAAGAAGGGCATAATATGGCTAAACTAAGCGAAGAAGAACAAAAAGCGGCGGGCGTCATGGCCGGTCAGAAGTTATATACTTATTGGTCAGGTCTAATCAAGCGGGCTGGAAAGAAGATGCCTACGACTCAGTGGCAAGTGGCGGAAGATCGCCTGAAGGCCAAAGCGGACAGGAATACAATAAGGACTGACGATAAGCGGCCGGTAGTCAACGATTTCAGGAACCATTACGAGAGCAGTCGGGCGTATCTCGACCAGAGAGATCCTTCTTTTAAGGTCAAGGCGGCACCTGCTTTTATCAATGACTCGGCGATAATGAAACGTGCCGAGTGTGAAAAACTGTATCTTGAACGAATCTGGCACGAACAGGAATGTCAAATAGCACAATCGCAAAAACTTGCCAGCGCTCTCGTCAGGAACGTCGGTTTTACTCTGGTAATTTTCGATAAGAAAAAGTGGATGCCGTCAATAAGGTATCTGCCAGCTCGGGATGTGCGGCTTGACCCCGACTGCGATGGTATTCTGGAAAACGCCGGCTGGTGTGCATATAAAGAGAACCTGGCAATCGAGGACCTCAAGGCGACCTACCCGCAGGTAACAAAGGCGGACATTGACCTGTTAAAGACCAATAAGGGCGGGTCGGTGTTGACCGAGGAGGAACTCGAAAAGGAAAAAGATGAGGATAAAGAGTCTTTTTCGGTAGTAACCGTATGGCATATTTTCGCCAGGAACGCCGCCGCGATAAGAACCTTCAAAGACGATACGGACGAACAGGATTTGCCAACCCCGAGAATGGCGGAAAAGATGAAACTCAATACTCCACGCAGGTACATTGTACTCGCCGAGGGACTGAATAAACCGCTTCGCAATGACGACAAATGGGATTTCGATTTGGACCACAACGAATTTCCCATAAACCGGCTGTCATTCAACCATCAACCGGAAGATTTGTACGGTTTTACCGATTATCAGCAGATGGAGCGAATGGACGAATTGAGCGACCAGATCATGCAGTATCTCGAACAAGATGCTTATTTCAGTGCGATTCGAAAATATGGGGCGGGCAAAGGCGCTGAAGCTATAAGTCAGGAAACCATTGAGGATTTCATTAACAGCAACAAAAGGAGCGTCCTGTTAGATATCCTTGACGAATCTGGAAACCTGTTACTCAAAGAAATAACTGTTGGGACGACAAATTCGTCCTTGCCGGGTCATTACGAACTTATGCACGAGCAGGCAAAGGAAGCGTCCGGCCAGAACGAACTTATGAGCGATAGTATCGCTGATTTTAAGGATGTTACCGCTATAGGTGTTCGTTATCAAGAGCAGAAGTTGCACCAGAGGGTCAATTTAAGACTCGGCGGCCCAAGGGGTTATGAGAAAAGTATTGCCGAAGATGCCGTCAAGATGCTTGAAATAGCACACCAGAAGGTTCCGAAATTTTCCTCTATCGGCATTATACGAGAGGTAGAGCAGCTTGATGAAAAGACAAATGAAATGGTAACTACCCCGCAGGAAGTGATGGAGAGTCTGCCCTGGAAAGATGCTAAAAAAGCGATAATGAAAGGTGGTCAACTTCTTAAATTGGGCGTCGATGTGATAGTTGGGCCCGAACTTGCCAAGTTTTGGGTTACTTCCGATGAAGTTCCTATCCAGGATATTCGGCTCAGTACCGAGGTAATGGTAGTGGCAGGTTCCACCCGGTCAATTACACAAGAGCAGCGGGTGGCGGAATTAAAGGATTATTACAGCAATATTCTCTGGCCGACTATTTACCAACCGATGATGAGGCTCGACCTCGCTAAAAAGTACAATGAGCATATCGGCAAACTGATGGGACTTGACCGTGTTGAGGATTATCTGCCGGACGATGGGGACATACAGAAATTTATCGAGCAGCAGCGGCAGGCAGCCGAGGAAGAGCGCCAGGCGGCGCAGTCAGCACAGCCAGACCAGAGCGGTGATGAGATACGCAAGCAGGCGGCAGCCGACGCTCAACTTGAAAGAGACGGCGCTAAGGCACAACTTGAGATGGAAAAAGAGCAGCAGAAGGCTGAATTTGAGCAGGACAAAGGAAAAATGCAGTTGGAAATTGCCAGGCAAAAGGTAACTTCTCAGCAACCGGCAGGAACTTAGAAATGCCTATGTATCCGTATAAATGCAGGTGTGGTAACGAGTTCGAGGCTTTTGCGCACATGACGTGTGTGCCGAAATGCCTGCGGTGCCCAAAGTGCGAACACCTGGCAAAAAAGCAGATAACGGCACCGAATTTGCGGACGGATACGAGTTTTTTCGCTACCGGAAAATACGATATGAACGTCTGCGACAGTCGCGATGACTTAATAGAAGGCAGAAAAGATTGGGACAAGAGACTGAAAAAGAGAAAATTGAGAGTTCTTGATTGGTCCGAGGTTAAAAATCCCAAAATGCCTAAACCGAAACCAGTATTTGCAGAGGAATAGAAAATGGGAGATTTAGAAAACAAAAATCCAGAAGAGGTAAAAAACCTTGACGATGCCTTTAGTGGTCAACCAGACGACGCCGGGGCCGCGGCCGGTGATGCGACAAGTGTGGTTCCGGGCAGTGAAGATAAAAATTGGGAAAGCTTCGGACTTGAGCGATATGACAAGATGACGCGCGAACAGATCGCTCAGGACATAAACTACCGCAATAAGACCTATGGCGACCAGTCGAACGAATTAGGCCGCCTGCGCACCGTAGAAGAGGAAAGGGACACATTACAGGCCAAGATTCAGCAAATGACGGCGATAACAAATCCCGACGCCAAAAAAGCGGCCGTTGACCGGGTTGAAAAAATGTCAGAAGGGCAGCTAACCGACTTCTTTGGTCAACTTGAGAAGGACCCGAGGCAGGCCATATTGTCTCTGCTTGGTGATAGCGTGAAGGGCGGCAGGAGCGAGGACGACCTCAAGAAGATAATTCAGGAGAACGTCCAGGAGGCCTTATTTCAATACCACGGTTTCTCGGAGGAGGAAGCGGTAAAACGGAACCGGCCGGAATTTGTCGAACATGAACACTATATTAAGGAACTCTCGAAGCCAGAACACCTCGGTCAAAACCGTGGTATTGAAGATCTACTGGATTTTACTATATTGCAGAAGGAAAACTCTACCCTTGCGGCGGTAGTTTATGACAAACTGAAGCGGTATCCGAGTATGAACTTTCAGGACTGCAAGAAGTATTCCGAACTCGAACTTCGGTCGCCGGATACGGAGGCTGCAAAAAAAGACGAATTAGAGAAAAAGGTCACCGGCTTGCAGGGCGGACCGCCGAGCAGTGCTAAAACCAAGGTCTCTGAGACGGACGAGGTTAAAACAATGGATGATGCCTTTGATATGCCGGAGAAATAATTGTGAGCAGACTGGTATTTTATACAAATGGTACTAACGAACAGTCGGCGTATTGTTTTGGCAATCTTATTGCCGAGAGAATGGGTATGCCGATTGATATACCTCTTGATGAGTTACGACAGGATGATACGCTTATAATGGTTAAATGTGCCTTTAGGAATATACGACAAATTATACCTCGAGTTAAAAAGGTTTATTATGCGCTAGGTTGTGGCTGGTCTCCTATCCATGAATTTGTATGGCCTGATATCGCTTTCCTTATGAGTACACCTCGAGCGTGTGCTGTTTATCAGGGGTATTACCCGAGGAATGAAGTGGTCTGGATACCGTTGGCTCATTCTAACCATGAGAACTTAACTCGGCCACTTGCCCGTCCTGTCAAAAAAGTCGTGTTCAATGGTACGAGAAGTGCTTTTCCCGATAAATTATGGGACGATTTCAAACAGAAGATCGAAAAAAAGGGTTTTGAGACTTGCAGGTTTATTGTTCCTGATGATCAGAGAGGCGAAGATGCAAAAGGTGAAGTTAACCGACGGTTTTGCCGCGATTTTTGGTTGAATAGTGATATAGCGGTTTCGTTCCGTAAAACAATAAATGAGGTTAAAGGTCATGTTGAACTGAGATTGAAGCCGCCGAATAAACTTAACGGTGCCGGTTCATGTCGAGTGCCGAGTGTTGCTTATCCTGAGTTCTGCTTTATAGAAAATAACGATAAACCCGGTTGTTTTCTGATAGCGACGACTATAGATATGATGGTTGAGCAATGTTGCAGTTTGAGAGACGATCCAGAATTGTATGCCAGAATAGCAAACCGGGCCTGTAAAGATGCTCAGGAGTATCATATTGACAAAGTTATTCCGTATTATGACGAGTTACTGAATGAAAAAGTTAAAAATAATTCTGATAAACCCGCCGCATCCTGACGCTTCGGTGGATCGGTGCGATACTCCGTTGGGATTAGCGTACATTGCCGCTTGTCTTGAAAAGATTGATTGTGATGTGCGAATAGACGATTTCACTGGTGGTGTTGACTGGAAGATCGAGAAGGCTGATATTTACGGTATAACGGTTTATGCCCCGACAATTGAAATATCACGTCAAATTGCGGTGAAATGCCGCACGGTAAATCCTCATTGTTGTATTGTTGTCGGTGGCGCTCACTCAACCATGTTGCCGGAATCCATAGATTTTGCGGATTCAATAGTGATTGGTGAAGGTGAGTTGGCCATGTTAGATTTAGTTCAGGACTGGCCTGACCTCAAACCAAGATATAGTCATGTACTTGATAGCAACCTGGATTTACTGCCAAGTCCTGCGTATCATTTGGTCGATGTTCATAGTTATAGTCGCAGGATAGGCGGTAAAGAATGTATTTCCATTCTAACAAGTAAGGGGTGTCCTTATCATTGCGCTTTTTGTGCCCTGCCACCACATCACAGAACGGTTAAATACAGATCGCCGAAAGCGGTTGCCGATGAAATGAGAAAACTCAAGGCCGAGTATGGGATCGACAAATTTAATTTTCAGGATGATACTTTCACAGTGAACAAAACCCGTCTTTTTCGCTTGTTAGAGTTGATTCGGCCTTTAAAAATAGGTTTCAGGTGCGACACCCGCGCCGGATTAGATAACCCTGAAAGTTATAGAAAACTTAAAGATTCCGGTTGTGATATTGTATGTATGGGTATTGAAAGTGGCTCACAGAAAATATTGGATAGAATGAATAAATGCACTACAGTTGAGCAGAATATGGCCGCAATCCAAAATGCCAAAGATGCCGGGTTGCGGGTGAAAGCATTTTTTGTGATTGGTTTTCCTGGTGAGACTTTTGAAACAATAGAAGAGACGAAACAGTTCATTGAAAGAAGCAAACCGGACGAGTATCTGGTAAGTAACTTTATTCCCTACCCGGGTACGGACGTTTGGAATAATCCCGCCAAATATGGCGTTACATGGATGAATAAGGATTTCAGTAAGTACTTTCAAATTGCAGGACCGGGTTATGGCGGTATAAATATTTCAACGGATGTCCTGAGTGCAGTTGGATTTTTGGAACTTGAGGGCGATTTTCGGTTTTGGATTAAGGAGTTTTTTAATGATGGACTCGTATTGCAAAGCGCATTCAGACAATGATTATTGTACGAAAATAAATCAATATGTTACAGGTGCTTTCTGCCAAATCGCCTGTAAAGGCGACGCAAAGAGGTATTATTCGCCGCCTTTGGATGAATTAAGAGCTAAATATCGACTTGACCTAACAAAAGAAGAAAAACTTGACAAAGATATTATATCTGTTATAATACCTGTATGTAAAGCTGACGAACAATATCTTAAACGGACGATTGCAAGCTTGAGAGATAATGCGGTCGGTGCCGTAGAGGTTATTATTGAAGGTGATAAAAAGAACGAAGGGTTGAGAGTTCTGATGAACAGAGGCGTTAAAAAGGCGAGAGGTAAATATGTTATGAAACTTGACGCTCATTGTGCCATGAGTCCTGAATGGGATGCCAGAATGAAGGCGTCGTGCCAGCCCGATACTATAATTAAGCCAATGCTCGATACCCTTGAACCGGAAACTTGGAAGGGGAAGGGCAAGGATATGGGTTTCGTTGGTCTCGACAAAGAAATGCGAAATCAGTTTCTTAATTCCTGGAAGTCCTTACTGGACAGGAGTATCGAAGAGGAAACACTTAGCCTTATCGGTTGCTGCTTTATGATGGAGAAGGAGTATTACGAAAGATATGGAGGTTGCGATGAATCTTTGGGCAACTGGGGTGCCCTGGGTTTGGAATGGGCACTTAAAACATGGCTTACCGGAGGTAGGGTTTTGATACGAACTGATACGGTTTGTTGTCATTTATTCCGTTATGATAAGCCGTTTGAATGTGATGAAGAACAATTAAATAAGAATTTTAAGCTATTGGGACGAAAGTGGTACGCTGGCCTTGGTGAAGGCCAAACCAAACCGCTTCCCTGGCTTTTACATAAGTTCGCACCTTATATGGCGAACATAAAAGTAGCGGCACGCGACCAACGGACACCCGCCCGCTTCGCCGCTAATGGGGTTTAATTGCGTACATGCTCGGCAGAGGAAACCCGATTCACCGTCGGGGCAAAACCTCAATAAGTCGAATAAGTATGCACAGCACATCGGAGTAGTCAGCCGATGCCCGCCAACTGACATACATTGAGTCTAACTGTATAAACCGAAAGGGTTTATTATGGGAGCTGTTGAAGCTGCCACAGCTCAAGGTATGGCTACTCGACACAAACGCTCCGTCAAGGCGATTGTAGCAGGCGTTGGAGAAATCAACGCTCTGCTCGCTAAAATGATAAAAGGCGGACGTGTTAAGTGGGGCGGTTATGGTACCCATTGTCTGTGGTATGTAAGAAAACTGAAAGAAACGAGTTCCTGGGTTACGGGTCAGCTCGGGACACGCTCGTTTGAAGAAAAAGACCCAATGGCTGAGTTGACGACACCTTATTGTTTCATCGACGAAACATACGGTGTTAGCGAAAAGTCCATTAAAACCAACCGCGCTGCGGGCAATATGAAACTGTATGATATACAGAAGGAAAACGCTCGGAACGCACAGAGCGCATTGTACCGCGCACTTGCGGCTTCAATGTATAGTAACGGCAGCGATGTTAAGGAACCTGTAGGACTGGCCGCTATTGTCGGTGATGCCTACGAGACCGGTAACAATACTGGTGTTCTGCAAGCTAAGACGTATGCCGGGTTATCCTATAATGCAAGCGCCGCTATCACCACATGGAGCCCAGCTTTTGCAACTATGGGTTGGGATTTGGAATACTGGTATCCGACAGTTGCTCAGACGACCATTATTCCCACGACAGCGACCGCTACATGGTCAACGGAAGCTATCAAGTTCCTGCAATGGATGGTTCACAAGATGAGCAGGACCGCTGATAAGTCAGGTACAGGTAAGATAATCAAGCCTGACCTGGCATTGATAGCAACTGATCCGTGGGCGGCGTTGATTACTCTACTGTCCACAAGTCAGAAAGATGTGGCCGGGGTTCCTCTTGGGACGACCGCGCCGGAACTGGCAAACTTCACTACCGTCAGGGTTGGCGGACTGGATTGCGTATTCGACCAAGGCGTTCCAGACGATAGTGGCAGTTTGGAACGTGTATTTGTTGTGGATTCCAAGGCCTTTTATATCGATTCCCTAAACACAAAGTCAGAGGGTTTAATCGAAGGTCAATGGCAACAGGGCGATCCGGCAATAGTCGGCGGCGTTGGTATGTATAAGTGCAATATGGCACTTGTATGCGAGACTCCGCAAGCCGTTGGCGTCATTCTGGGTTGTCAAGACTAAGAAAGGATGGTTGTTATGGGTAGTAAATTTAACATGGGAATGCCTGTAAAGTTTGAAGGCGAACTCTCGGATTGCCGGAAGGTATTTGCCTTTTGGGACGATTTTCTGTCTTATACCGGCGGAGCGGCTGATACCGCAAAGTGGCTTGAGACTGAAACCACTGGTACCGTAACAAGTTTTGAAGGGACTGATGCCGAACAAGAATTTACCGGCGGTTTGGTTGCCTTAAGCGTCTCAGCAACTTCTACCGATATCTGTGCAATGACAGCCAATGGCGAGCATTTCCAGATAGACCAGGGTTATCCCTTGTACTTTGAATGTCGGTTTTCAATTACGGATACTGGCTTCTCTGGCGCTTTTCTTGGTTTGGCCCCGAAGGGTATCGCTGCCGAGGCTTTTAGAACACCTGCGGATGGTCAAATCGGCTTTAAACCGAATGCTGATGCAATGGATGTTGTAACGGTTAATGCCGGTGGTACCAACACCGACACAGACCTTGTAACGATAGCCGACGACATCTGGTATCGGGCCGCGTTCTACTATGACGGCAAGAATACCGTTACCTTCTATCTTGCGACCGCTGACGGTGAATTTGAGCCGATTGATGAACTCAAGCTTGATGTAACGGCGGATTATGTGCCTCAGGACAAGATGATGACTCCTGCTTTTGCGAATGAGTGTTTTGTCACTGGCGCAAGTGTTCTCTATGTGGACTATGTTCTTGTCCAGCAGGCGAGGTGTTTCGCGCCTGAGTAAGCGTTAAGTTAAAACTGTCTGTCTTTCAGTAAACGGGGCGGCCCGCTTTCGGGCGGGCTTGCCCCTATTTGGAGATATAGATATGCAAACATCAACATTACAAGTGGGTTGGCATGTTTTGCGCCCCGCTTATACCGGCCTTGCCGCCGCTGAGACTCCTTTAGTTGAGGCAAGTCGCCTGCTTGCCAACATTCCTTCTCACGCTGTTACTATTCCCGGCGAGTGGAATCGTGTGGAGATAATGTGGGCAGCTACTGCCGAAAACAAGACCGCTGCGTGTAATATTTATCTTGCCCCCCACGACACCGATATTGTTCTTGCTGGTGTTACGGGCAACATTGTTTCCGGTCTCCAAAAGACGACGGGCGGTTTGTTCATTGCTGATACGCTGACGATAGCCTCTCAGAACTGGCTCACGACTATCTCTGCAATTGACGGTGGCGCAGCCGACAGAGCGGCAAGGCTCTACTTCGATGTATGCGGTTACTATAAAATATTCATCATGTATTCGGCCATTACGCAGAACGACATCTGGACCGCTTTCATAAGAGGTTTCTAATATACAGGAGGTTCGTTATGAGTCGTATATCTGAAGGTCTTATTGCGCATTGGCCGATGAATGATAACGCGGCAAGTACCGCAGTTGTCGATTCTACAGGCAATCATGCCGGGGTGTTTACCGATGCCGGCGGCGACCCTAATACGGACGCACACGATACATTCGCTAAAAACAGTGCTGCCTTAATCTTCGACGGTATCGATGACCATATCGTAGTTGCCGACCATGCGGACTTTTCACCGATTCTAACACCGTTCAGTATCTCCGCTCGGTGCTACATGGACGATGCAACTGGCTTTGCGATTGCTACTAAAGACGGTGTTGCTAAGCAGGAATGGTATTTTATACTGGATGTCGGGGCTAACTCCGACAAAATTAGTTTTGTGGTGCAGGATGCAAGCGCAGGTCCGGCTACCATTGGGCGCAAATATAACACAGTTTTAACGTCTCTCGAAGGCAGTTGGGCACATTTCGCAGCGACATACGATGGTGGAACTTCTTCCAATGGTATCAAGGTTTATGTAAATGCCGTAAGGGTTGATGATACGGACCTCACATTGGGAACATTCGTAGAGGTTGAACCCTTTGCTCAACCGGTGTGGATAGGGCGGGATCGTAATGAATACGCCAACGGTAAGTTTGACAACGTAATGATGTTCGGTATTGAACTGACACCTGAGGAAGTAAGGCGGCTTTACAACGAAGGACACGGTACGGAGATAGCCGCTTTACTCGACGATACCGGCCCTCACAAGAGGCGCGTAAGGGCACGAAATTGAAAACAATAAAAGAACATTTCGCTGCAATCCTGAACGAAGTGCACCTGATAGGACTTGACGGTTATGTTGACCGGCCGGACGAGTTTGCCGCTATAAGCGAAATTGAACTGGCTGTGTACGAAGCGCGCAAGGTCTTCGAGAGAAACGGTAAAATATCAGAGGAATAGATTATGACTTTAACTGACAAATTAAATGCTGCTTACGAAGAGCGCTCGCAGGCACAAAAAGTGAACCACGCAAGGGCTTTGATGCAACCGGTCCAAGGGGAGATTGTTCGGATTGATATAGAGCTTCAAGAGATTGCTGACAGTGGAGTATTCGATACCGTTGACCCTGAGATTAAGCAAGCCCTTGTTACTGCGTGGAATGTTATTAAAGCTGCGAAGGCTGGATTCGAGGATGTTACTGTAGCCGAATTACTTAATTGGAAACCATAATATGGCTTTTTCACTTGCTTGTGATGATGGTGCTTCGCCCACGATATTGCGCATAGAAGGTGCGGATACGAATATTACCTTCAACGATGTGTGGGAGTTCGGAGCTGGCAGCGGTAACGGCGCAGTTACCGGCGATGCCAACGGTAATGCCGCAGTGAGTGATTTCATAACTGAGTATATTGCGTCTGCCATATATGTAATGCTTCTAAATTTGCAAATTGGAGATGGAACTAATGCGCTAACTCTTGAGGTCCTTAACACGATGCTATATTTTGCGGACGACAAATTTCCTGTGATTAAGGATGAATCAACTTTTGCGCTGGGCCACTCTGCGGGCATTTGGGGACAGACCGGTGCGGCTATCTCATGGAAACTCGCAGCTAATTTCGACATAATAGCAGACGGAGATACAAACGCAGTTTTCAAAACTTATAATTCTATGATAACAGCACGAGGCGCCGACGATTTCGCCCCAGTTTTCAAGTCTGGTACTTGGTATGCACGGAGTTTTGTCTATGCAGGAGATAATGCAAGGAAAGGTAATCTAAACTTGGCATCTGGCACTATTGATTGGGAGGATGTTACCGTATCGAACATTAACGCTTTCATAGTTAGTGTAACTCCTTCTAATTTTTCAAATATCCATAGTCATCGTTGCGAGGAAGGTTTGCGATGTAAAAGTGCATCAGATATTACGGTTCCAAATCTTGAAGTTACCGATGCTGTTACCGATGATATAAAGGTGGATGAAGCGATAGATTTAACACTCAGAAATCCGTCATTCCATCCTGCAGCAGCCGACATACAACTGGTAAATGCGTCTGGCGCAGTTATAGAACAATACACCTGTAACATTCACGGTACCGACAAAGACGGTGCGGACCTTGAAGGTGTTACTATCGATTGCGAATACGCACATCTTGTTGAAGGTACTGACAGTAAAACTTATAAATGTATTCAAGACCATACGTCTGTCGATGCCACGCATGAACCGCCAGACGGGACAGACTGGGCAAGCTTTTGGGAGTTGTATGATTCAGGTGGCGGGTTAGGCGGGCCGTGGCAAACGACGTTTGATTATAAAGCCGGTGAGGAGGAGTTTGCTACTAAGACAACGAATGTTTACGGTGAGCTTGTAGGGCCTGAGTTAGTTAGTAATGGCGATTTTGCGACCGGAGATTTTACGAGTTGGGATGAAAATACTGAACCTGGGACTTCGATTGTAGGAAACGCTTGTCAGTTTGACCATACAGGCGGTTTAGTGTATCTTAGTCAAGATTTTGGGGGAATAGTTGGTCAGACTTATAAAGTATCTTATGAAATAACAGCAAATACAGGTATCACAGGAGGTAAGTTAAGAACGCCGGGTTCATGTATTTTTGGAGATCTTTATGACTGGCCTCTAACTATTGGGGTACATGAAAGGACGTTAGAAGCAATAAATAATTCACCAACGTACGATTTTCGATTTCTTTTAACAGGAACCGCTCCCGCAGATACCATTACCGTTGACAATATATCTATCCGAGAACTTGGAACAGTAATCCAATACAAAAAGTGGGCAGGTACGAGTGAATTATTAGAAGCAAGGATACATAAATTCACTTTTGGCTATACCGGTTATCCTGACTTTGTAATGACTGATGTAATTGTAGACGACCATCTGGTCTGGAAAAAGAGTATGCCTGTAGTTTATCCAAAACCGACATTAGGTGCGGGCTTGAATGTGAGTGTGCCGAGCTTAGGAGAATAATATGGGATGTCCGACACAAGGAATTTTGGGAAAAACCTTAGTATTTACCGTTCAGTCAAGGGACGATACAGGAGCGGCGGTTGACCTTGATGCCAATGCTTTCCCAACTTACAAGGTTTACGAGGACGAGACGGGCGGCGAGATGGATTCCGGCACGATGGCCAAACTCGACGATACGGATACTGACGGCTTCTATTCTGAGGAACTTGACATATCGGCTGCGAATGATTACGACGCCTATAAACATTATACTATTCGCATAGAAGCGACGGTGGATGGCATAGCGCTTGTTTGCGTCTATACTTTTATGGTTATCGGCAGGGCGGCGATAACGGTATCGAGCGGGACGGGCAAGACCCTGGCCAATATTAAGACTATGTGCAAGTACCGGGGCTGGAATGATTTTACGACCGACGGCGTTGCGGAGTTAGAGAATTTCATTAACGGTACTCTGCAAATTCTCGCTATGCTCGCGCAGTGGCCGGAATATTACAGGCGGGATGGTTCTGCTACATTCAGTGCCGCCGACGACGCGGAGGAACTTGACGAGACCAATCTTGTCCGGGTAGGAACTGTAATACGAACCGACAAAGCCGCCCCTTTGGATGAAATGAACATCGATGACTGGCTGTTCAATAAGAAGTATCATACGGCAACGGGGCCGCCGAACAGTTACGCCCTGCGTAAATATACAACTGCCGGTCTTAACCTGACCGAGATGCTGCTCTATCCTAATCCGGCTGTTGAGACGACCTTGTATTACACATATCAGGTCGAGCCGGTAACTTTGTCGGCTGACGGGGAAAAAACCGACTGGCCGCTTTCTCGAATGTGGCTGCTTGCCAAGGCTCTTGATATCAGGCTTGCGGCGATAGACAGGGACACGGCGGGCGTCGCTTTGTACGGCAGCGACTTCATGGCACTTGTGAACAGAGCATATAATCAGGCCAGGCCGAGTTATAAACCAATCGTAGCCAGGCCCGTCGTAATGTCCCATAAGTGGCGATTGGGCGATATTGGAAAAACTATTGTAGATGATTCATTGGGACTGTAGGAGCGCTTATGTTAATCGGAATTGGTACTAATTAATTAAAAGGTAAATATGGCCCAGAGAATACAACCGGCATTAGATACCTTTCGGGGTATCAACAACAAACTGAACCCCTGCTCTGCTCAGTACAGACAGGGTATGGCATACGATGCGCAGAACAGCCGGATAAACGAAAGTGGGCTGTGGGACAAGGCGGCACAACTGACCGCTGCCTCTATGGGGTCAGTTGCAGCAAGAGGTTTACCGGTAACGCTGAGTAATTTGGTTGCGCACTGGAAGATGAACGATGATGCGGCCTCTCAGGTCGTTATCAATTCGGTTAATACAGACGACAACGGAGCTACTTCTGTAAATAACACAGAGGACCTTACCGATACAGGTGTGATAAACGAGTGCCTTGACCTTGGGGGGACGGATTATATCACGGTAGGAGACGATGACAAATTCAGCTTTGCCGGCGACACGGCCTTTAGTCTTGCAGCGGATGTATATGTAACAGATGCGGCGGCACGAACTATAATCGCAAAAGCCAATTCAACCACTGCGGGCGAATGGATTCTTAGAATGACTTCTGCTGAACAGATAGAGTTTTATGTGATTGACGATAGTGAGTCTGCCTGGCTCAAGAGGCGATGTTCTGTTTTGGCCGTTGGCTGGCATCACGTAGTTGCTACATACGATGGTTCGGCTGTTGTTGCAGGTCTTAATATATATATTGATGGTGTTCTTGATAACGAAGCTATCGGTTCAACAGGTTCTTACGCCGGCATGGAGGCAGGTGCTCTTGATGTTGTAATAGGGGCCGAAAGTGATGGGGGAAGTACATGGCCGGACAAAATCGACAATGTGATGATTTTCAATAAGGAACTTTCCGGCAACGAAGTGTCATATCTTTATAATGGCGGCGACCGTACCGAAGATATAGAGTCTGTGATCCACACCCATTTCGCCGACTGCACGATTGACGGTACTCATATCATAGCAAAGTATCTCAAGGGCGATTCTCATATCAACGTAGGGCCGAATAAGTACGCCTATGTGGTCGATGATGATTTAGGCAGCGCTCGCGCTCCCTACTGGTGGGATGGGACTGATAAGGCAACGGCGGCGGCTTTTGTCGATAATGTTACCGCTGCTAATTATGCAGTTGCCGGACTCGACCGGCCAACTGCTGCCGATGGTGCGTTTTCCAGTCTCAATATTACCGCAGCTGACAATTCAAACAGTAATTATGGCGGCAGGATGGAGCAAGGAACTTATTACTATATGTATACGTTCTATGATGAGGAGCGCAAGGTAGAGAGTCTGCCTTCCGATGTGAGAGACTGGACTGCCGGGGCAAGAGGTGCCGGTGGTGGCAGTCAGGGTCAGGACTCTGTGGAATTTCCGTCGATATTAGTGGTTGCCGATGCAAACCACGCCTCACGTTATGACCCCAATACAAAGATAAGATTCTATCGCTCCAAGCGCACGTATGAGCCGGATAATGACATTAATCCACCGAATGAATTGTATTATCTTGGAGAGCAGCCTTATGACGTTGATATTGCCAATTTAACTTATGACCATTCCGGGGGTTCGATAGATAGGAAGCTTGCCGGTTCGACAAGCGACTTTGCCCGGATTATCGTTGGTGATTACATACATTTATCCGCTAATGGCGGTGTCGCCGAAGGCGTCTATACCGTTGCCGCAATTGACACGACTAATTATGCCTTTGTCGGATTGCAAGCTGATGCCGGACTTACAAACGATGGCACCGTAACGGGTCATTTCAGAGCCTTTAATGATTATGCGCACGACAAAGAACTTTTTGAGATGTACGAAGGCAGGGGCTCAAAGCCACCTACCGATATTGACTGTCTGGCGTCGTTCAATAACCGGATGTATTACTTCAAGGACAATGTAGCTTACTGGTCGTCTGCGGGCAGGCCGGAAGAGGTTGCTCAGGAATATAAACTCGTTTACGAACTGACCAATCCGAACATTGCCGGTAACAATATCCAGACTACCAAAATGCCTATGCAGCCTATTCTTTATGGCGGTGAGGTGGGGGAAGCGAAATATGAGATTTCCGAACTTGAAGGTGAGACTGTTATCGCCGCCTATCCTCTGGACAACAAACTCTGGATTTGGACTGAGAGCACAACCGGATACCTGAAACCTTCAAACGCTACCGAAGGTGTAAAGTATTGGCTGGTTCGCAAGGGTGTCGGTATTATTTCAAATAAGACGCTGGCTCATACTCCCTATGGCCTGTTTGGGGCCGACAGAGAGGGTATCTGGCAGATAGATAACTACAAGGTAGTCCGCCGGATCAGTAAGGGCATTATTGATATTGATACCTCGACAAAGAGCACTTACTGCAAGCAGTCGAGTCTCGATGAAAGTTTCGGTGTTTGGGTTGCCGACCTCGACGAATACTGGTGGTGTGTTGCTAATGACAGCGAAACTACAATACACAGACAGATTGCCTATCACCCGATAAGAAGGATATTCAACGGAATATACGCATATCCGAATCTTACAGGCGGCTGCGCGTTCATATCGAGCGGCGGGGCGCAGGTCTATTTGACAGGCGCCAAAACCGCTGGCGACAGCGCTGTCGAGGCCCTGGTTCAGACTATTCAGTTCTGGATGGGTCAACATGATCTTGGGACAGTAAAAGACCAGGTGAAGATTGAGATAATTTACGAGAGTATTACGGCGGATAAGGATGTTACTTTAACGGTTTATCAGAACAATATCGCTTCGACTACCGGTGCGGCTATCTTCTCCGGGACTACCCATGACGACGATAATCTGGTAGGTACAATCAGTCCGAAAAGTTCCGGCAGGATGTTCCTTGTCAATATATCGGTACCGAGCGACTGTCAGGCTCCGATTGTGCATATAGGATATATCGTTAATGAGATATTGTGGTCGGAAAAGGCGGGCAGGTAATGGCAAAAGGAATAGATAAAACAAGAAAGCCGTTCCAGGGTGAGCGGGCGTTCGGGTTTTCCGGCGTTGCTGTAGAACCTGATGTCGGCGCGGAGGCTTTTGAGGAAGCTCAACCGAGGACTGTAGAGGCTGTAAAGGGTGAGGACGGCGAAGATGGGGCTCGCGGGCTGAGAGGGTTAAGAGGAAAGACCGGCGGGGTTGCTACTGACTTTAATAATATTGCGGCGGGTAACGGCATTGATATATCGGGTAATGCCGTAGCAATAACTATTCACGCCGACCTGGGAAATGGATTGGAACTCAGCGGCGATGGCGATCCGAAGATTCAAGCGGACCTCGGTAACGGTCTTGAGTTTAGTGGCAGCGATATACAGTTGGACCTTGGCGATGGTTTGGAATTTGTTTAATGACAGCAGTAAAAGTAAAAATTAAAAGTGGCGATGATACGTTGAAATTAGATGCTGATGGTGTCCGAGGTAACTATCGAGGCGGCAAGGGTATCAGTGTTTCAGGCAATGTGATTACCGCGGCATTGGCAACGGCTACAACGAGAACTGTTGAGGACCATGTTGGTAATGATACTTTAACAAACGCAGAAAGCGGGTCAGTTCATACAAACTTTGGCGCGGCAGGAACTATAACCCTGACTCTGCCTGACCCTGTAACTGACTGTTGGTTTACATTTTGCGTTCAGGCGGCACAGGCGTTGCGTATCGACCCGGGTGCTGCGGCTATTCGTGATGATGTAAATTTTCCTCTTCTCGCAGGCAAATATCTGTGGGCTGACGCAGTAGGTGAGGGTATAACTTTGGCGTCGGATTTTCGTAATGGCGACTGGTATACCATTGGTAAACGTGGTAGTTGGAGCCGCGAGGCGTAATAAAATGGCTGTAAAAGTAAAAATAAATGGCAATACTTTGGCGTCGGATGGAGATGGCCTTAAAGGTAATTATCAGGATGGTACAGGCATTACCATTACTGACGATTCCATTGCCGCTACGGGTGGAGGCTCAAAAGTAAAGCCGGTTTATGACCATGCTGAGGATTATACGCTGAGCGACGATGAGTCCGGCAGTATTCATACTAATCGCGGAGCGACTGGAATAATAACGATAACGCTTCCCGCGGCGCCTGGCACCGGGACGTTTTTCCATTTTGCAGTACAGGAAGTCCAGATAATGCGGATTGAACCGGGAGCTAATGCGATAAGGATGGACATAGGAGCAAGCGACGGCAAATATAAATGGGCGAATGCTGTTGGCGAATGCGTAACCTTAGTTGCGGATGTCTTTGATGATTGGATACCTATTGCTCATCGTGGAAGTTGGGCAGAAGAATGACTGATGTAAAAATAAAAGTAAATGCAGATACAACGTTAGTAGCTGACGGCGATGGCTTGTACGGCGGTTATCAGGCCGGTGCCGGTGTCGCTATAAGTAATAATATCATTACGAGGTCAGGAGCGGGCGTGGATAGATATACAGTTGAGAATCACGGCGGCGATGACACACTTGCTAATGGCGAATCGGGTACTGTGCATACTAACCGAGGTTCAGGCGGCTTAGTTGTACTTACTTTGCCTGACCCGGGGGTGGAAGGTGTTTTTTTTATATTTTGTGTTCAGCAAGCCGAGCAGTTGCGTATCGACCCGGACAGCGCGACCATTCGTATTGATGACGGTCAGGATGTGGATAAATATATATGGGCTGATGCAATAGGTGAGACTATAACGCTTATATGTAACAGTAATGGCGATTGGTATACTATTACTCAACGTGGCAATTGGACCGTCGAGGCGTAATTTATACAGAAAAATGGTGAGGTAAATCATGGCACAACAATTTTATCGCGGAGCAAGCCAGGTGCCGGTTTATAGGCGCGCGCCGACGGCGACTGTCGAGGACTTGAGAAAAAAGTTTGGCGATAAATTCAAGAGCTTCGGCGAAGCCTACAATTACGCCGATATCAAGCCCGGCATTTACGGCCAGGGGCCAATAGGCGGTAGTGAAGTCCGCGGTCGAGAGACGAAAAGGCTGCTCGAATCAAAAAGAGGGGTTGGCGACTGGCTTAAAAGTGCCAGTACCCCCGAGGGCAAGTATGTCTATGACTATTCCCGCAAGATAAGCGGGGGCGGTATAGATTACGGCACTCAAGAAGGTGATTGGCAGATAAAGAGAACGTGGGAAGGTAGACCGGGTAAACTGAGAGGTCAGGTTCCCGGCTATTCGACGGGTACTTCTACAGCGACTATGCCGCGCTCCTGGAGTCCCGAGGCAACGCAATTCCCCTGGCAGGCGCGTAAAGGTATAAGCAGTGATTTCTCCCGTCAACAGGCGTTTATGAAGGGCTTTGGCGGCGGTGAGGGTGCTATGAGGCGACCTACTTATCGCAGGGGCCAGACTTTTAATCCGGAGACCGCTTTTGCGGATCGGACCTTTAACCCAAAAACCGGCTTTACAGGCACTCCGACGTATCAGATGGGCGGAGGTTTTCCGTCCTTTGGGCCACAGGCGAAACAGGTTCAAAAAGAAACAGTTCAACCGGCGAAACAGGTTCAAAAAGAAACAGTTCAACCGGCGAAACCAGTATCTTCCGGGATAGCTGAACGCAGCAAAGTACAAAAGGTTTTGGCAAGCCCGTTTTGGGATTTGATGAGAAAGAGAACTATGCGCATATAGGAGATTTGAATTATGGCTTATAATCTTTATGACTTATTCAATACGAAGCCTTCCAAGCGAAGGAAATTGCTTAAGGCTCCCCCTGTAGTCAGTCCGTCGCTACAGACCGGGCCGCCTGCTTATCCGGGTGCTCCGGTTGACAAGCCGCCAAGCAGTTCGTTCCTTGAGACACCTGCTTACGCAACGGCAGGATGGTCGCCTGAGGGTAGAGAGCAGTTGCAAACCTCTCGTCAAGACGCTGCTGACAGGCGGATAAGGGCCTACGGTACGCTTAGAGCCAAGCGGGGTATCGACACGCCGGAGACTACTTCCCGGATAATGAGCGAGCGATTCAAGACTCCTTATGCAGAAGAGTTCGAGCGGTATGCGCCGCCTGAACAGTTTTCCGAATACGAGGAATTGCAGCGTGCCGGCAGGCGGAGTGAGGCCGATGTCCTTACAACGGAACGTGGTTTAGAGCGTGCACAAACCCTTGAAAGTCAAACCGATGAGGACCGGTTGACTCGTATTGCCGCAGAGAAAGCAGAACAAGAGCGTATTGCCGCGGCAGAGGGTCGGACGGCGGAAGAATTCAAGACTGGACAGGAGTTTGCGGTCCAAAAACAGCCTCTCGAACTTGAAGCATTGCGGCAGGAAACCGAAGGTGCTCCTATCCGGGCTTCTGAGAGGTATGCCCGTTTGGTAGAGGAAATGGGCCGTGTTCAGGAGGTAATGACTGGCCCTGCAACTGACCCCGCTATGGCTGAGTGGGCGTCCGGTGAACTTGCTCGACTGCAAGGTGAAATTAACAGTCTTGAAACCGGAGGCGCTCCGCCGATGGGTAATCCCGCCGAAGCGGGGGCGGCATATACTCCGCCTCCTGTGCCGACAGGATTAAGCTCTGAAAGATTTGAAAGAGATGTGGGTTATATGCAGAATATACTTACGGCGACTGGATTATCTCCGTTTATAAGTGGTGAAAACCCTCGTTTAGACGACATGGCTTCTGATAGGGGTTCGCCTGACCCCGAAAGTATGACAAGTATGAATACTTTTATGGATGCTGTCCGGCAGGCTCTTTCAATGGCTCGTGACAAAGATGAGCGTAATATGATAAGAACCCAGATAACAGGTGCGGACGGGTATGATAAATTGATGCGATATACAGACGCCGAGTTTCTCAGGTCAAAGTATTTTTTGGGCGGCGGTTTAATAGTCGCAAGTGATCCTACGGATTTGGATTATCAAAAAGGTGGTGCTGGCAGAATAAGTCAGATGAGTAAACTTGTAGCTGAATTAGAAGAGTTGATGACGTTAGAATAATGCCGACAGCTTTAGAACTATATTATCAGAACAAGGCCGAAGGGCGCAAGGCTTCCCCGGTTCTTGCCCGCAGGGTAGAGAAGGAACTGGCCGGTTCCTCCGATCTGCTCAAGAAACACTCCCCGGGCTTTTTTATCAAGCTGCTTGACCTGCTGGACAGGCCCGGCAACGCTACCCGTGCGCTTCTGATCGGCAAACTCGGCGGATTGAAGGGACTTATACCTTTTGCTCAGGTAATCGAGGACTTGACCGGTTGGGACATTGCTCTCAATAAAGATGAGCGCGTAACCGGCGTAGATGTGATCAATAAGCTGTTCGGCAGGCAAAGACAGCGTAAGGGTAAAATAGATACCGTTGATGTGTTAGGCTTGCTGGTAGAGGTGGTCGCCGACCCGCTGTGGCTCATAGCGGGACCCGGGCTGACAAAGGCAGGTCGGGCGATGAAACTTTCACAGGCGGGGCTCAGGGGGCTTAAGGCGGGCCGGTACACTGTCAAAGAGATGCGCAATATCATTCAACTTGCTAAGAGCGGCAAAACGATACCTAAAGGCCCCGCAAAAAAGATGATAAGGGCGTTTCGTACAGTTTATGAGGCTGGCAGAACCCCTAAAATGGCAAGGACGTGGGCTGAACAGGCGGCCAAAGGAGAACGTGCGCTGCTAAAACTCGGACTGCCAGGCAAGCGTGTGCCGGTTATTAAGGGCAAGGCTTTCTGGAAGGGTGCGGAGAAGGTATCGAAGTACCTCAAAAAAGGCCCGCTTGGAAAGATATTCCTTCCGCCTACCCGCAAAGTATCTGACAGGTACAGTGAATTGCATGATATTGCGGTTCATTATGCCGGGGACTTGCCGGTCGCTGAGCAGGGCAAGCTAATGGACAGCCTCAAGCGGCTGAGTGTAGATATGGGCAAAATTGAAGACCTTGCGGCTGCCGACGAGAAAATGGCGAAGTTTATTGAGGCTCATTTCGCCGGGCCGATGGTTGCCAAGCGGATCACAAATATCAAGGCAAAACGCGTAGCGCGCGCCGCTCCGAAAATAGCCAAGGCGACCAAGGAGATTGAGGCAGTCAAGAAGCAGGCAATTACTCAACTCAAGAGGTTTGAAGAGGCGAAAAAGGTGCCTTTCAGACCGAAACCGGTAGCGCAGAAGGCAAAGAAATTCAGACCTAAAACTCATCGCGGACTTTTGCGGGACGTTAACAGAGAATTGCGGGGCCATCCGCTATACGTTCAGGAACTTGACAATCTTGCCGACCAGTACGATACCCTTCTCGGCCACATGGGAAAAGTCTATTTTGGCAAAACGGACATGGCCGATGTTCTTCAATATCTGGATATGAAACCTGACAAACGGAGAACGATATGGAAGTACATAACCGGGTCCAGAAGTGAAGGGATAAATTGGGACATTAAGGCCGACGAACTTGCTAATATGATGGGTAGAGAGCCGATTACCGACGCCTATGAGTTTATCCAAGTGTTGGATGACGCACTAAAGTCGAACAAAACGGTGCATGGCTTGAACGCGCTTGTCTTAAAGAGACTTGACGAGATACAAGAGCCGTCTCTTCAAATGCTTCTTTCTAAGCGGAGCAATGTACTGCTCGGCAGGTCTGCTACGCAGATAAACGCCGACCTTATCGGTATGGCAAAACATTATGGCGGCACAACGTCCGACGTGGATTACCTGTTAGTGCCGCAGAAGGGCAAGGCCCTGCCGAAACAGCGGGAACTTACCGCCCGGTGGCGTTGGCAGGCAGCTATGGACAAGGCCCATGCCCGGGCAAGAACGCAGCGTATCGAGGGCAGGCTGGACGTGATACTTAAGCGCAAACAGACGCTCGAAAAGAGAATAGGGCGTTGGGAAAAAGGCGCTGTGCGTGAGGATATTAAGTCTATCCAGTTCGCAAAAGAACGTGGCGTGAAACTCAAGACCGAAGCCGGGGAGATATTGGAAACGGTGCCGGAAACAGGCAGGGGAAGGTTCGAGGAAATAGCAGGTAAGTTACACAAAGTGGACGAAAAAAGGCTCTTGCTTGAGCAGGCTCAAAAAGTCCCGGTTACTGAAATAGATGAGATGTTGGGTTATCTCAGACGCCTTATGACACCGGAGGCGTTAGCCTTCAAGAACGAACTTGCGATGCAGGAAAAATTCCTGTCTCGCGCGAAGATGTTCAGCGTTCGAGCTCCTACGCAGCGGAGAAGGTCGAGGCTCTTAGGCAAACTTACAAGGGACGAAGTGCAGGACGTTTTCAAGGACCTTGGCTTTGAAGGCCAGGTGTTTGAGCCGAGCGCGTTAGCTTCGGCAATGACGAGGGGTCGAGAGCACGCCCGAGTAATGGGTTCTGCAAAAACTATCCATGAGGCGGTCAGGAAGTTCAGCAAAACGCAGCAGTGGGCTGACGATATGGTACGAATGGGAAAACCTGTAGAGGCTATGGAGGACCTTCAGGACTTCATGCAAACTACAGGTCTGGTTGTAAAGCCCGGCGAATATGCGGGCAGAGTGATACCGAAAGAAATAGCTGTGGCATTACGTGAGATGAATGAGGTAATGTCGAGCTCCGACGTTGCAAGGGGATTCTGGAAGGGTTATACCAGCGTTCAAAGGTACTTGAAGGGTGCTTTCACAATGCCGTTTCCCGCTTATCACGGCAGGAACGCAATATCCAACTTCTTTCTTAACTGGATCGGCGGTGTAAAGAACCCCGCTTCTTATGTGAATGCCGCTAAACTTCAAAAAGCGGCGATAGCGGCTCGGCGAATAATGAAGGCTCGTAATATATCGTGGGACGAAGCGTCGGCGATGGTTGACTGGCCGGTGATAGGCAATATGGCTGGTAAGCAGTTCTGGGACATGGCTAATTCGTGGGGCGTTGTCGGGCGAAGTCTCGGCGAAATGGGGATGGAAGAGGTCGCGGGCGCAGTTACTATGGGGAAAAGAGCGCAAGGTGTTGTGAGAAAACATTTCGCCGGTCAAGGCCCTGTATGGCAGGGGATGAGGCGGTTCACCGGTGCAATCGAGGACAATGCAAGGTTGGCTCATTTTGTCGATAAGATTTCTCAGGGCTTCGATCCACAATCGGCGGCCCGGAGTATGAAAAAAGTGCTGTTCGATTACGGCGACCTTAGCCAGTGGGAAAAAAAGTGGGCGCGAGACCGAATCTTTTTCTTCTATACCTTCGCTCGCAAAAACCTGCCCTTACAAATTGAAACTACCCTGACGCAGCCCGGCAAACAGGCGTTTTTCTCTCACCTGGCCGGCGGAACTCCGAGAATGCAGGAAGAGGCTCGCAGTTACCCGGACTATTGGCAGGAGAAGTTGATTATACCACTTCGAGATACTGATAAGGAGGGTACTGAGCGCGTTATTGCGGGCGCCGGGCTTCCGATAGAGGAAGCTTTTGGGCCTGTGGCCGGGCCGGGGGTCGGGCCTTTGAACCGGATACGCCGGATCGCTTCGCGCGGTGCTTCCCGGTTATCGCCGATGATAACTACGCCGGCTGAGTTCATTACGCAGCGTCAGTTATATTTTGACCGTCCGATACGCAAATGGGGCCAATGGGGTGTCCAGAAGTCTCCTGTAGGGCGGTTTTACGGCACTTATAAAGGGCTTCGGTATGGCAAAGACGTGCCGGGCAGCAAGGTAAGCGGTACACTTACCGGCGTGCGATATAAACCGTTCAATGTGGCCGAGAGGACGGAATATAAAGCGAAACAGATAGCGCGGGATTACCTCGCTAAACAAAAAGAGGCCCGAACTTTCAAGCGCTATTATGTTCCTGCCGAGCAGAGGCAGGGTTTGAGTCCCGATATTCAACAGGCATTGAAAGCACAATAGGAGACCCGAATTATGGCAGGAACAATCGAAACGAAGGTAGCAGTAGTCGAATCAGAAGTACAGACGCTGAAGAAGAGCAACGATGACCAGTGGCAGGCGATAAACGAACTGCGCCAGTATATGCACAAACTCATACCGATATGGACTGCCTTGGTCTTGACGGCATTTGGTGCTATTACAGGCAGTGCCCTGACCTTTGCGGGGATGATCGTAAAATTTTCTGGAAAGTAACTTTGTCGTTTTTTTTAAGAAGGCAGGCAGGGCCGAAACCCTGCCAACCCCTTGCTTCACTGAACATTGCGCCGCCTTTGCGACACATAGCCAAGCAATACATTGCCTTTGCCCAACGTAGCATAACATCACGTCACCATGCCTTAGCCTTGCCCCACCGAACGCAGCTTCGCGCCGCCATTGCTAAGTAATCTTGCGCCAGGAAAACCGGCCTTTGCCACCGCTGCGCCATTGAAGCATACCGAAATCAATACCATCATCAAGCCAGTCTTCAACGTATTTTTGGTGAGAGGCGTTTTTACATTTAATCTCAATAACTACCTTCGTTCCAACTGGGGCTTCTTCAGAACGAATTAAAAAAATCCGCTCGCCCTGTTGTGTGCGACCACGGCATGAGCGTTCGCACCAGCTTATTTCACCGCCCTCGGGCAGTATTAGCGGTATCTCGCGGGGATATACAAAAATCAACGTATCAATTGTCTTCTTGTGCAGATACTCTGTCAAACGGCATTTCTTCAGTGTTTGAGATCGCGTGTCTTCCTTGCGTTCTTCTTTTGTTAGTGCCGGTGTACTGTGGAGCATCGTTTCGCAGGCACTTTTGAAAAAACCTTTGAATTGATAATCCCACATGATTGGCTTGTTGTCAGTGTTGCGTGAAAACCCTGTACACATCTTCTCAATGGCCTCTGCCAATTCCTCATTTGCCCTTATTTCATCCGGTTGTCTGCCGTCAGGGTGCTTGCCCTCAATAAATTCCCCGGCCACATCAGGATTGCCGGAGATTGTGCCGAGCAGCGCTGTTTCAAAAGTGATTTCAATCTTCATTCTTTCCTTTTCCATTTTGTTTCTCCTTCAACTTTTTCAACCGTCTTTTCTTTCTCTCTTTCGTCCTGCCTACGAAGGCAAGGCGACGTTTGGCTTTTGACTGTTTACTCTGAGACATTATTAGCCTCTTTTAGAGCTTCAACTTCTTTCTTTATCATATCCACCTCAGACCAATCGGGGTCATCTGTTCCCATCCAAGTAGCGGCAAGAAACAATAAATTTTCTACTCGCATGAGTTCGGCTTGGAGTTTGTCTATTATTGGCACTATTACAAGTGTTACCGCTTTTAGATCATCGCAGTTCCAAGAACACAAATCCAAGTCTCTCCCATATACGTAGTGTAATTGGGTTGCTAAAAGTTCTTTTCTTTTCATGTCCATCTTATTCACCGCCTTTTTAACTTTCCACCGCTCTGATTTTTGCGATCTCGACCCTCGAACCCGTTGACTGCTGTTGGCTTAATAACGGCAAGAGTTTTTGCCATTCCATCGGCGCGATAGCCTTGTACTTCTCAATGGCCTTAACCGTCTCTGTAAGGGCCTTCTCTGTTATCACCCCGCTACTCACTAAACTTTCCTTTATCGCAGCCACATCGGATTCTGTGTAGTCCTGCGGCCTCTTACGCATCCAGGCCACAACACCAGCCAGCCCACCGAACCCGAGAGACGTTAGAGCTAATGGCAATAAGCCTTCAACACCGAAGATAGCAGCCTCACGCTTCTTTGCCGCACTGGTCTTTGCCGTAACCGACTCAATTAGTTGAGCGTACAGCATGTTATCAGTATCGATTTCCTGCTGGAACGCTAACTGCTTCACCTGGTGAGCTGCGTTGACATCATCCTGAAGCTTCTCCGCGTCGGCCAGATTCGGCCAGAAAAAGCTCTGGTAATCGTTTGGCTCCGCAATCCCGGCTGCAAACGTGTAGTCAATAGCACGACTGTCGAGCGCCGCCGGCGTAACTAACTTGCTCATCGACACACAACCGCCAGCGATAACAAGGGCTACAATACTTAACACAATCCATTTTCTCATTGTTTTCTTCTCTTTCATGATTTTACTCCCGTTAAATATTTTCGATTTTTTCTTTTAGTTCTTTCGCTGCTTTCAGTTTATCTGACTCACAACCCCATTCCTGGTTTTGCCGCGCCCAGTCGAAATGTTCAATCATCCAGTCGAGATTTTCGCGTATATCGTCTTTCAGTTCCAATAACCGCAGTGCTTTTGCTGTTAATTGTGAGTCAAGCATTACGCATCCTCTTTCAGGTCTTTATAAGCCTTATTTATTCTATTAAGTCTTTCTGATGCTTGTTCTTGCCAATAATCACAAGCGACTCCTAATTGTTTTAGAGAACTATTTTTATCTTCAAGTTCGGCTTGGAGTGGACGGATAAATTCACTTAAAACTTTTTCCGCTCCCCGTTTCGAGCCGTAATTATGAAATATCTCTATAATTCTTTCTTTGTCCATATCATTCACCGCCTTCCCTTCGGATACTCCCTGATTCTAAATTCCGGTGGCCATTCGGACATGTCTTTGCTGACTTTGCCCTTAATTGATAACTGCTTTACAAAAGGAGCTACACCCGCCGCCCTGCACTGCTGAATTAAAGACCATACCCATTCAAGCTTACAAGGTCTGCGGTTCGGCCCTGATTCGCAACCTATGATTACCCAGTCCAGTCTTTTCAAATCATCGTCTGTATAAACTATCCTGCTAAGTAAAGGTTCATTGCTGACAAAATGCACCGTAGCAGGTATTCCGAAAAGAGCTTCTTTGCGTTTATCCCACCACTCCTGGTTCTCGGCTGTTACGCCGAACCAGAGATTTGAACAACATGACAACTTATATAATTGGCCTATCCCGCTAAAATATTCAAGCATTACATGTGGCCGCTTCGTTAATAACTGGAAAGTATGTTGTTGACATTCTTCTATTACAGCCATAGCCTTTTCAATGAACTCAAACGGAACCGAGGGATGAAACAAATCACCCATCGAGCAAACGAATATCATCCTGGGCTTTTTCCAGTGCAGGGGAATTTCAAGAGCTTTCTCATCACAGAATATTTTGCCGTTCCACTTTCTCTTACATAAGTCAACAACATCAAAATATTTCCCTCCCATAAATTGTGGGGGATATTCATCATTAGCATGTTCCTCGTATCTCGCAAGTTCCATGTGAGCTTGTCGCAAAGCCATTCTCTCAGCATAACAGTTCAGGCAGCCCGGCGAAACTTTACTGCAACCGACAACAGGGTTCCACGTCTTTTCAGTCCACGGTATTTTGGTCATATTTTCTTCTCCACGAAAGTTTCTGCGAAAGTTATTGCAACAGCCTTACAATCCGGGGATAATATCTTCTATAATTATCAATACACCTTCCGGCATACCGTATGACTTCTGAGTTGTCTGTTTTACTACTTGACTATCATCTCTCCATATAAGCCCTGTCAACGCATCCTCGACGGCTCTGGTCAACTTCGTTAAGTCTGGTTTTGTTGTATGCATCTCCCTTGCGGATTTGGTTAGTTCGCCGTTCTTTTTAAGATGTGATTTCGGACGTAAGAAAACAAACTCCAATGTTAGATGTATCGGTTTCTCGACCAACACTCTACCGTCGTACCCCCCCTGTATAGCCGCCCATTTAACTGACTCCATCCACGGCTTTTGATATTCGCCTGCCGGAGCCATCAAAACACGCTTGAGCTTTTTGTTATAATAACCTGATTTGCTCCCTGCGGTTCTCGGCTTGCCTTGTACGAAAAACTGTATCGTCATAATTCTATCCTTTTGATTTGGGCGGCAGGATACTAAAGCCTTCCCTGGCTACCTGCCGCCCTTTTCAAAGAGGGTTGTTTCTATTTGGCCGCCTTTTCCGTTATGGTGATTAAATCATCCTTAGGCGTTATAATAACGGTTACATCGCCATAGCTAAATTTTATCGTGCCGTTAGGAAGCCTCTGTAGTTTCGCTTCCTTCACAAGCTTTTGAACCTTGTTCTTTTGCTCAACCTCTTCGGCTAATGCAGCCAGCCGAGTAGTCTGCAACCTCTTGTAGACCCGTACTGCTGCTACGATAACCTTTGCATTTTCCGGAGCCACATCAATCAAATCCAGTTGTTCTCCACTTTCCTTACTTCCTTGTTCTGTTGTCTTTTTTGCCATTGCTTTTTCCTTTCATTCTGAAATTATATTAAACTGCGCATTATTCAAACTCCTGTTTAACTTCTTCCGGCATAATAATCTCCAGTTCTTTTTCCCCCGAAATGTATTCCCACACTCCTTGCCAAAATTCATCGTCCAACTGTCGATTTGTGCACATCCTGATTTGAAAATCGGTTCCTACATGGTTAATACCAAACTTACATAACTCTGTCCTGTAGATCATCTCTTTGAATTGTTTATAGTCTATCGGCATATTTTCATCAAGGTACTCAGCAAACCCAAAGACTTGGGCATCGAAATGTTGGTCAACTATATGTTGCTTTCTAATGCAACACCATATTATCTTCGCAGTTTTAGATGTAAAAGATACTATGCCCGCCTCAAAAGGGTCAAACGCTATTGTTATTGTTTCTGGTGCTTTCATTATTCAAACTCCTGTGCTAACGCCTTCGCCATGTCCGGGCGGTAACGTTCTATGAGTATTCTGCCGAACCCGCCGGGCTTGTTCCATTCTCTTAATAGTTCTTCGTCGGACTTTTCCTCAAATAATTGTGCCATACTCTTGCGATCTACCGGCTGTTGTATCGGCTCCTCTTTAGCACGATTACTCTCGCTGTGGCGGGCCTTAATTGCCGCCTCTGTCAGCCAGTCATATTCTACGAAATTATTAGGCAAAAACCGCAGCCATTGAAAATCGTCGAGAATCTTCGGCCCTTCTTTGATATGGCGATTCAGAAATTCTTTCAACCCCCACTTTTTGTATGTCCACCTATATTCTTTGCCGTGAAACACTTTTGCGTAGTTGCTGATGGCTTGGCATATCTGCTCGGTTGTCCATTTTCTCAGGTGTATCTTGATAACGTCTACGATGTCCGGCAATAGGCTCCTGTGCGTTTTCCAGCCGCTTTTCGGTTTCTTTTGGGCGTTCCAGTGGTCAAGTATCTTCTGGCAGTCCTCGGTCTTTAGCGGCCTCTGGCGCCTGGCCTTCTGGTCGAGGTGGTACTTTGCCTCATGGCTGGCTATTGCTGCTTTTATTTCGGAGGGCATTGCTTTTCCTTCCTTGGACTTTCGAGTAATCTGTACCTTTCTGCTAAAACCCTAAAAGCGTATTCCGCCTGCTCGGGTACTACTCCGTTACCCAGCAGTCGAAGTTCGTCCACCCTTAAATTGCCTGTTTCGCCCTTGCCCACGTTCCATTTGCAATATGTAAGCGTGCGTGGCATTTCTGGCAAAGAATTTCCACATCGTCGGAGTTGGCAATATCTAGGTGGTGGTGGTGCAATATTGTCGTTGCAGGGCAACGGTTGCATTTCTCCATTGGGACCAACCCCGCCCTTTTCCTGCGTGTCATCTTGCAAGGGTTCTCTATCACCTTGCTCAATTTGTAGCAATGCCTGTTGCAAAACTTCCGGCGAAGAAACACCCCATAATCCTCTAACCGTCCGTTGGATCTCTTGCGAGTCAAGGTCTTGCCACAGTAAGCACATTCCTTTGCCACATGGGATAATTTTATTGTCTGCATTTATATCTCCTTTTGAATATACATTTGTCCAACCCACAGGAAGCCCCATAAGTTGACTAACCCACTTAGGGTTTAACTGTCCGCGGTTCTTCCCAGTCGTATTGCTTTTGTCCGGGTCTGGCCGGCCATTGATTATTATAGCATCTTCTAATTTCCGTATTCCTCCGCCCGGCGTTTGTCTGTGTCCCTGCCCGCCTCCTGTCGGCTTTTTCGGTGTCGGCCAGTTCACTTGATTGCTCAATCCCTGCTGATTGCTCTTGTCGCTGCGTCTGTCCGACACATCGGGTGTCATCCAGTTCACCTGGTCCCGTAGTTTGTAATGCCCGTCCTTGCCTTCCAGATTCTCCATTATCCCGCCTTCGCCGTCCGAACCCGCTGCCCTCGGCGTAAGCCAGGATAAACAATCGCTTTCGTTTGTGAGGAGCGCCGATCTCTGCCGCTGTAAACAGTCCTGGCTCAACTTTGTAACCCATATTTCGAAGGCTCTTGAAAACCTCATCGAATCCAAGCGTGAGGTGTCCGCTGACGTTTTCGAAGAAGCACAAAACAGGTCTAATTGTACGGATGTGTTCTGCAATATACGGCCAAAGGTGCCTTGGGTCGGCCTGGCCGAGCCTTTTGCCGGCATGGCTGAACGGCTGGCACGGGTATCCTGCAGTGATAATATCAAAGCAGCCTCGAAACTTTTTTGCCGGGAAGGATCGCAAATCCGGCCACAAAGCTTCGACAGCCAGCTTACCTTCCTCAGCCTTAGCAACCAGGTTGGCCAGGGCGAAGGCTTCGATCTCCACAGCAACGACCCGCAAAGGCGTTTGTAATGCCCTGGAAAGACCGATTTCAAGACCGCCGTATCCGGAACATAAGCTGAGAACCGTGAACTCTTCGGTATTATCCACATCAGTATCCATACCTCTCGTGTTTACTTGCTCCAGTTCTCCGGCAGCTTGGCCGTTTCGCTAATGTCCTTTGATGGACAATGAGGACACCCCCCGTCTTCTGTTGGTTTGCCGAACTCACGACTACACAGCATGCAGGTATATTTATGTGCTATTTCCGGCTGTGTCTCTGGTGGCTCAGTGGTTGCCTTAACTTTTTTTGAGAAACAATGGGGACAGAGATTGGTTGGCGTTAGCATGCCAAACCCACGGTTACAGCTCAAGCAAGTATATTTATCGGTTGCCATATCCAGTTCCGCTTCCGATTCTGCCAGTGCCTTTGTCTGCTTTTCAAATTCTGCTTGTGTTTTCTCGTCCTTCTCATCGGTGGGCTTGGGCTTGTCAGCTTTCTTTCTGGCTGCTTTCTTTTTTGCGGGTGGTGGAGTTTGGCTTGGCGTCGGTTGCTCTTGGTTAGTTGTAACAGGAGTGTCTGTCACTTCCGATTCGACCTGTTTGCGACCAGTAAGTATTTTTCTTAAGCCCTCGTTGCCCGCAGCGGTTCCATTTTCATTTTGTTTGGGTTTATCTTCAATGCCATAAAATTCCTCTGCGATTGTAGTTCCGCCAAAGCAATCAGGGAAATTATCGCGCAGATTAAAAGCTCTTGCCTTGTATTTCAGCATACGATTTGGGTGCGTTGTCCATGTACCTGTCTTGCCCCAGAGATGTGCTTTTTTGGCGTCTCCAACTGAAAAAGTTGTTTTTACAAGGTTTGGTTCCCCTTTACGTTTTGTTTCGCAAGTTGCAACCATCTGATCGCCTTCGCCGGTAACGGATTCTTTAATCCATTCGAGCAAACCGCTCTGGCGTACTAATGCAAGCGGAGCATCGCCCCATAGACGTGCCGCGCCGTTTACAACACAGAAACTTTGCAGACTTCGCATCGGAGGCATACGGAGTTCTGCTCCCGATTGTATAGCAATCATAATTTGCTCGGGCGTTTGGAAAGATTTAGGTGCAAGACCCGATTTCACAACGTAGTTGCTGAATCTATACATATCTTCCATTGTCTGCAAAACTATCCCGTTGTTTCCAATTGGAATTGTCATTGTTAGTTCTGTTCCTTTAACAATTGGTTTCTCTGGATTTCCTTGGTTTTCGTCCATTTTCTTGCTCCTTTTAGAATTATTAGTTTACGATTCGTCCATCTTCGATATAGAACCCTATCTCGCCGGTCGTATCTACTTTTTCCAGCCATAGCTGATAGTCCTTTTCCTCTGCTATCTTCTTTATTATCTCCAGGCTGTTGTCGTCAAGGTTGTTGGCATTTCCCCACAGTACCCGCAGCTTCGGATTAAGTGCCATGCTGATAGCGATACATATTTCCAGGGCCTTTGCGGTATTGACTTGCTTTAGCGGGATACCGTCGTGGAGAACACTATCACCATTTACCGATAATCCTTCGACCGGCATTTTGGCTTTGCTGAGTCTTTCGGCTTTTGTGCTCTCCAATTGTTTCATCTGGTGGCCGAGGTCGACGTATTCGGTAGCTTTAGCCTCAATCGCAGCTTCCAGTTTCGTCTTGTTAGCTTTCAGGTGGACGTTGCGGTTAGTAGTCTCGGCAACTTCTATCTGAGCGGTTATGGTGTCAGTGTCTATGGCGGCAAGAACACGGAGACTGTTCTGTAACTGCAAAGCTTTCGTTCGTATCTCGTCTCGGGCAGTCACCTCCCTTTTTTGTTGACACGTTGTTATTTCGATAGTGTCCTCCAACTCTTTAATTTCTGCTTTCATGTCTTGTATGTCGTCTGCCATTTTCGCCACACAGCCATTATGTGCATTTACGGTGTTTCTTAGACCTTCAAGTTCTCGCTGGCTTTCAAGCATACCTGTATTAAACGTATTCGCCTCTTGCAGTTCTTTTGCCAGTTCGCTGATACTCACTTCCTCGTCTGGCGTACCTGCCGGCACTTCGATACCGTCATATTCCTGCTGCAGCAATGTCTTGTTAGAGTTAATCTTCGCCCGCTCCTGTTGGCACTCAATGTATTTCTCTTGAATATCCGAGAAGTTCAGACCTACCAAGCCCATCAGAATTTGACGCTGTTTCTTCGGATCCTCCTGGTTAAACTTCAGTGGGTCGAAAGAGAACCTGTCCCGAATGTCATCAAAAAACCTCTGCGGAGAGCTGTACTTTGTCTTGCCGTCAAGCGACTTGACTTCCAGTACCGATTTTCCTTCTTTGCGGATAGTCAGTTTGCAAGCGAACTCCTCGGTCTTGGCCTCAAGGACGGCTGTATTTTCGCCTTCTTTGATGGGCATATCCGGCCAATTGGTTTTCCCGCAGAACAGAGTGACTATACCTTCGAGTATGGCGCTTTTGCCCGCGCCATTCGGACCGGTTATCATCACAGTGTTATCGACAGGGTTAATCTCCACGACCTCTAACCCCATGAAATTAGTTGCTTTGAATTGGATGATTTTCATTTTCTTACTCCTTTCGTTAATCTTATTTTGTTAAGGCGCAATAGTTCTTTGTAAAAAAGGATAGGCTTGGCGTAATAACAATAGGATTCGTTTTGACAATCAAAGTTCTTGTCTATTTTGCGCCCCGGACAAATACCGCAGCCTTGGTCTCTACGATAATCACAGAAGAAGCACCACGCCTTTATTTCGTCAATGTTAAATCCACGCTTTATGAGCCATGTAGTTTTTAATGTCTCTACACCTACTCTACATAACCCCTCCTCCTCCTTTGCTATCCACTTCCACATTTTCAGACATTGCTTCCATGTTTCGTTAAGAGTTCGCCGTTTCATTTTCTTACTCCTTATCCTTTTTTCTTCTTCGGTTTCTTGTCCCGCAAAACACGGTGCGTTGATACGTTTGTGTACTTCGCAGCTATCTCCGGCTTTTCCTCTCGGAGCCGCTTTGAGTCAATTGTCCGCAGAGTCTGCTCGAAATAGGTCAGTAGCTTTTCCGGGCCGTATGTAGCTGCTTCTGCGTCCCCCAGTTCAGCTAATATTTTTGCCTTGGCTGCTTCCTCAACACCTGTAGCGCCCTTCAACATCTCTTTAGCGTTAAACCAGTGCTGTACCAATACCGGGTCAATTTCGACCGTTTTTTTCGGTTCCCGCTTCATTCTCTTGGCCACTTCCAAGGAAGGCATAACGTCCGGCGGTGGTACTCGTGGCTTTACATAGTCATCCCAGAACTCAATTGACTTTTCACAGATAACGTCTATGATCACCTCGTCCCGTTTGATGTGAAACATTTGAAAGCCTCGGCCGCCCAAAAAGGCGGCAACGTGGCATATCTCACTATCACAACAGAGCATGTGAGTTTGCCCTTGTACGACGATATAGTACGGCACATGGTCAGTTCCCGCGTCGCCCCATTCGTCTACCAGTGGCCCAAACAAGCCTTGTGTCTTGGCTTCTACCGGAATACCGGACTGTATCAGAATTGCGTCCACGTTTGATTCTATAGGGAAGCCTATAGCGCTACGAGGTTCATTCCTTGTTAATGGGCCTAACTCTTTTTCGGCCCATGATAAAACGCCGTCCTCGAAATAATTGCCGGCGGCGATGTAATCCAGTTTGGCCTCAATGTCCTCATCGGAGAGTTGGCCGGTCTTATCCAACCACACATCAAAAGCATTGGCATAGCGATTGACACCTAACAAAGCCGCCATATCAGACGAACCTAAGTGTCCCTTTCTTAGCTCTCTTTGCTTTGCGGTTATCGGCATTATTCCTCACTCTCCCGGGCAATAACTATTTCCTTCCAGTCGTCAATGCCGACAGCCCAAGTATCGCAGTCCGAGCAATGCCATGGTATATCTGTAAACTGCTTTTCACAATCCGGGCAAACCGATACTATGCCTTCAAACTTGAAGTTCAGTTCTGCTATTTGGGCTGCGCTTATCATGGTTTGTCCTTGAGGTCATCGAAGATGGTTTCGTCAGAGCCTTGGTACTCATCAAGGCTTGTGTACTGAGCATCTCCGTGTTTGTTATAAGCGTGCAAAATGCCATGTTTGTCGTAAAGGGCTATTCGTTGCTGGCCGGTATTCTTGAATATTATCTTTTCCCCATGCCTAATTGGGCGCTTGTCAAGTTCGGCAAGTTCGGCAAGTCTGGCCTTGCCTTCTTTTGCCATTTGCTCTGCATCAGCAATCATCTTTTCTGCTATTTCTCTTTCAGTCATGGTTTTCCTTTCAATCACTGAACGCCAGTTTTATCGTTTGCATTTTCCATTTACCGTTGGCCTGTTTCTTGGCGTAAACCAAGCCTTCATATTTTGGGCAAAAGCCGAAATATATGCGGCAGTCCGATTGAAACAAAAGGAAAACGTCACCATCGACATCTCCATTGCCTCGATACCCAACGCCGCCGTGGTGTCTTGTTATCTCTGTAGTTGTGGCATTCCAGCATTTAACGAGACCGCCGTTCCGGCAAAGATACCATTGATTGCTCTTTCTTAATGTTCTTGCTTCATTACGTGTCAACACTTCGTGCTCCTTTTCAAACTGGCGGTTTAATCTATACCACCGCCAAAGATTCAGTCGGTTCTTTCAGGACATCTAATTTCTTAGCTTTACATAATTTTTCTGCAATATATTTCAATCGTCTATTAATAGTGCCCTCGCAAACACCAAAAGCTGCTGCTATTTCACTATATTTATATCCATCACGAAAACGCATAAAAATCATAACTCTTTCACAGATAGGTAATTGTTTTGCATAAAAAACAATCTCATCCCTTATGGCTCTTTCGTGCCTTAAGGCACTTTTGGTATAATCCGGTATATTTGTGTTTTTCAAGTGCACAACATTTTCTATATTCACTTGTCAAACTTCTTTGTTGGGTATTCCAGCCGCAGACAGAGCTTGGTCGAGAATATACACATCTGGGCTGTCCCACAACTGCTCGCCTTCGTCATTCTTTTGTTCTTCAAAATCTTCTGCGTCAATACCGCTCGGACATGGGCCAATATAGGATAGATACGTATTGTCATTATCTATCATAAGAACCCAATTTTTTAATTCTCCGTTTTTGAAGGCGACTGATAGTTCATGTATGTTTTTATATTTACTCATCTTTTGCCCTTTCTAAATTCCTGCTCTATAAATGAGTGGCAGACTATTAAACGTTTCCGTTTCTTGCCACTCATTGGAGGAGGGTGATGAAAAGTGCGACCAGGGGCGGAGGAGTGCCCCCGGCCGTTTGAACAGTAACGAAGTATGCTTATAAGAAATGCTGTAGCGTGCGGCTTAAATTCTAATTTTCGACTATTTAACCTGCCAGCGTGCCCCCCAGTCATGCGCGCTAGCCAAACTGCGCCACGCCCCGACAAATATTGTTACGCGCTCGAGACAAATAGTCATCGCTGACCTTCAAGTAACCGCGGGTTGTTTTTACGTCCGAATGACCCGCGATCTCCTGTACCTCGTGAAGAGGTAAGTCCGTTGTCAGTCTCGTCAAACTCGTCGCTCGTAACTCTTGAAAAGTACCGCAAATAAAAGCACGCCTGCATAAACTCTTGAAGGTGCGGTTGAAATTGTTGTCCGGGCAATTCCTTTCCCGTTCGGTCAGTTTTCCCTTACGGAGCAAATAGCCATACCGTCTCGGTTTCAAGAACAAATACGGCTGACCGTCCGGCAGGCTCCGAAATAATCCCGTCAATAATTCGGCAAGTTGCGGTATCAATGGCAAAATTCGCCGGTCATAATCCTTCGGCTCCCATTCCCAGGTCCATGCCGCCTGCTTCTTCGGCTCAATGTATATCAAGTTGGTGTCAAACGCAATGTCCCTTCTGGTCAAGTTGAGCACTTCGGCCCGCCTTAAGCTGGTCAGGCCCAACATAACTATCGCCTTCCAGCGGGGATCGCAGCAATACAAGAGCCTATGCAATTCAGCCGGAGTATATGTTTCGACTCTTTTTGGCGTTACCTTGAGCTTTTTCAGCCTCAAAAACGGGTTGACCTCCATAAACTCTTTATCGACCGCCCAGGAAAAAACAGGACTGGCCGTCTTGGTGTAGCTGTTCACCGAAGTTTTGCATAATCCCTTGTCGAGCAAAAAAGCCTGGTATATCTCAGATTCCATTGAAGATACCTGGCTGAGCTTTAGATCGCCGATTGCCTCGATAAGATACCGGATTGCCCGCCTCGTCATGAAACGAGTTGATTCTTTACTTCGCCTATTCACCTTCAAATATATTTGCAGCAGCGCACTTAAAGTGATCGACTTCTGCATAATTACCACCTCCTTTCGCATGAGAAGCCGCACGCCACAAAAGTAGTATGCAGCCTGAAAGCAGATTTGTCAATCCCCAATATTCGCTACAGCCTCTATGAAATTGTAAAAGAGCCGTCAAAAACAAGTTGTCCTATCTTGCTTATTTTACCTATTGTGAAAGATTAATCTTGACTTTCCGGGTCAAGACCTGTAACCTTGCGAATATGGCAACGGATTGCATCGGTGATTGACGCATACTTGCCCTGTATCCACGACACAAACGCCTCTTTTTCGTACGGAAACAATTCTACCTGCAACAGGACTTTTTTTGGCTCGTTTTCATTTTCCATGATTATGCTCAGTAAATAACAATGATTAAGACTGTACATAATATACGGCATAAAAGGGATATTTGTCAACATAAAAATATGTGCGGCGTATAAATAAATACGCAGCGTATTTGTAACTTTTTATTAAATAAAGACTTGCAGAATAAAAAAAAGTTTGTAGAATGAGAAAATCATGCCAAGTCTAAAACAAACAACTGTAGTTTTGAACGAAGTTGTTCAGGAAATTAAATCCGAATTAGCTCCTATCTACGGCCTCAAGAATATACTATCGGCGGGGCTTTTGCTATTTAACCGGTTATCGGACGGTGACCAGAAGAAAGTGGTTGCCGAGGTAAACGGGTTGGTGGTAGTGGGTCAGCAGTCTGGTGAGGATGAAGCCGCTGCTGCACGTGATGCCGCAAAGCAAAAACGTACTCGGCGCTCGCGTAAAGCCGCAAAAGGTTAATGAGTTCTTTGATTTGAAGCTCTTTTTGAAAGTTGATATTCGGTGTGTTTTCCTGTCTCGCCACGGCTTAACCTCCTTGCTATTAGAGAGTTACAATACGCCGCGGTTTCCCCAACCTGGCTGTTTTTATCGCGGCGAAACTCTACTTTTAAGTATAGCCTGAGCGGGGTACATTGCAAGTATAAAATAACAGCAGGTTGTGATTTGTTTTGGCAAAATGACGTAAGTTTTGCTTAGCGTGGGGGTTGTGAGAGTGAAAAAGTTTTGGAAGGAGTACAGAGATGAAAAATGTGAGAGTGGCGGTTTGGGTGGTGATGGCGGTTAGTGGTTCGCAGATATTATTTGCTTTGAACTGGACAACAGAAATTGTGCAAGACAGTGGCGTGGGGCATTATAATTCACTTGCGGTGGACAGCAGTGGAAATCCATATATTGCCTATAAAGACTATAGAGATTATCTTGCAGAAAGCAAACTGATGCTGGCGGTTTATTCCTCTTCTTCTTGGAAGTTCGTTACGGTGGATAATAATGTGGGGTCTTACATGTCGCTTGCGCTTGATGGTGGAACGCCTACTATTGCCTATGTCGCTATTCACGGTACTGCCAGGAATATAAATTATGCTCGTTGGAACGGATGGACGTGGGATATTCAAAAGGTTTTGAACGGGAACAGTCGTGTAGGGGTAAGTCTTGCTTTAGACTCCAGTGGCAGTCCTCATGTTTCTTATAGCGAAAACTATCTTTTGCAATACTCAAATTGGGATGGAAGCAATTGGAATACAGAAGGTTTAGACGATGACGGAGCGTTCAGCTCCATAGTCTTGGACTCTTCTGATAGCCCCCGTATCAGTTATCATGACGGAACAGTGGGTCTTAAGTATGCATCTTTGGGGATAGCTGGTTGGACTATAGAAGTTGTAGACGGTAGTTACAGTCATCCGGGTAGTTATTCTTCATTGGCCTTGGATCGCTCCGGAAGGCCTCGCATTAGTTATTATGATACGCAGAACCGAGATTTAAAATATGCAAGTTGGAGTGGAACCGATTGGGATATTCAAATTGTCGATAGCGAAGGACTTGTAGGTAGTTGCACATCTCTTGTTTTAGATGATAATGATAATCCTCACATTAGCTATTATGACCAAACCAACCGTTTTCTAAAGTATGCTGCATGGGATGGTTCAAGTTGGATTGTTGATACCGTTTGGGACAGGGGCGGTGATACTCTGGAAAATGGCACGTCGATTGCTTTAGATGATTTCGGTAACATTCACATCGCTTTTAGTAGCGGGTCCGGCAACCAATTGGTTCATGCGGTAGCGCCACTCCCTGAGCCAGCCACGCTTTTACTTCTTGCCCTGGGTGCGGTGATGTTGAGAAAAAGCTGGAGGCCTGAATATGGACAATAGGTTGCTATTCCTTTATATAATGTCCTTCGCTGTGGCTCCAACAGTTGTGTTAGGTCTTTTGGAGGACAGGTATCACTTTGTCTCACGGAGAGGGGACATGGATGTTTTGGGGCCGTTTTACTGCTTTACTTTTCTAATCTTCTTGGGGGTGGTTGTTGCGGTCTGCCGTACAGTCAGTAAGAAAAACACGGACGGGAATAAGTGAGACTGATTATAAGGAGTGAGGCCGGCTTCTACTTCATCTATCTCGTCAGTTATTTTCTTCAAGCTCCTTTATTAAAAGGTCGGCCTCGCGGTATAAGGTAAATTTGCAATCTTCACTTAACATAAACTTTCTGCTTCTGCTAAATTCGTTTTCCTGGTCTTGGATGCTCTGTTCAAGAAGTCTTTTACAGATTTCTAAAAGCTTACGCCCTTGTTTTGCGGTCATTTCTGCCTGCCTTTCCATATATTGAGGTTCTTCAACAGTATACAAGATATGCCGGCTGCCTGCAATTTTTAACTGAACAGGTCATTACTCGCTTTCCGCAGCGGCGATAGCTTGAGCTATTTGTCCGGGGATTTCATTCATAAATTGGATTGCTTCTGCGTCGAGATAGCTTTTTCCAAAGTCTATACAATCTAAATAATGTGTCCATCCCGCGACAAAGCCTTCACACGCTTCCAGCAACTCATCATGGCAGTTCCAGCAGCGGACGAAACGATTGGCGCGTTCAAGGGTCTGTATTTCCTCGTAAAAAACCTTACCTTGCACACCATCTTTGTTTGTAACAGCATAATTACCATTTGCTTCCCTGCCTCTAACTACCAATTTTGTCGGTTCCATAATTACCTCACTTTCCGGCCTTATGGCCTTTAATTTGCACCCCAACAAGCTTGTCAGGAGCGATAAGATTACCCTCGAACAGCTTCCCGTCGGTCGCAATAACAGCCTCTTTCCCGTCAACCGTCACGACAAGATCGTCGCCTCGGCGCGTGAAAATAACAGAGTCGTAATTCGTCCCGGGCGGAAAAGCCTTGCGGAGCGCCTTTGTAATATTGTCCGTGTTACGCCCCACTTTCTGGCCTTGGTTGATTTTGCTTTAACATGCGGTCGTACAAAACCACATGGACAGTGCCAGCGAGATTCATGCAGTGGTTTGTCGGGATATAAATAACATCTCTACACCAGGATAAAACTCTTTCGCCTAAAGTGGCGTCTTCTGCTCCAAAAATATAATATGCCCTTTTAGGGTGGACATACGTTATTAAGGATTCTGCCGTTTCAACTAAGTCAACCGCAACAGGCACACAATCATAAGGAATTAGTATGCTTAAGTCATCAACTCGAAACAGCGGGGTATGCCTTGTTTGTTTGCCTGTATCGGTGGGGTGTTTGCCATATCTCGTATTAGAAACAGCAAGAAACGCCGCCCTGAAATTACCAACCGCCCGCAAAACAGACCCAATATTGGCGGGGGTTTTTGGATTATCCAGCCCTATACAACTATATCCATTCATAATTTACTCCTTTCGTTCTTTTGCAATTAACGCCTCACTTTCTGCAACCTCAGCGAAAAGCTTCGGCGCTATTTCGTTCAACGTCTTAGGGTGCCAGTACAGGTCCCGCTCTATTCCTAACCCAAACGGGCCCTTAACGCTCTCAAGCTCTGACAAGCTGAAATAGCCGAGCTCCTTTTCAAACCCGTCAACCAGACCGAAAAACGTGTCTTTCCCGTCAAATTCCGTGGCGTACCACGTCCAGTTTGAATCTGGCGTGAAAAACTTGACGATTACTACCGCTTCCGATCCCTTTTCCTCCTGGGTGTATAACTTTGGCAGTCTCCTTCTGATCGCTTGTGTTAATAGTTTCATTTCGTTACTCTTTCTAAAGTCCCATGTCACGCCGGGCAGCCGCTGCGGACGTTCCGCAAAGCTCCCGTAATACCGCGTTTTTCTCTCTGGCCGCGCTGTTTCTCCTGCATTTCGGGCAGTAATATTTGCCGCTCCGGCCTTTCTTGATAGCAATGCCCGGGTGTTTTGCGCATTGGTTCGAGTTGAAAAAGCTTGTTTTTACTTGTGTTCCGGTGTGTTTCGATTCTGTTAACATACCTTCGGTTTCATATCTTGCCATGTCCATAATTCTATCCTTTCCAGTTAGAGTACAGGCGCCGAGCCTCGAAAGACCCGGCGCGAATACTCATCCCGTCATAGCAAACAGGTTCGGAGTCTCTAAAGCTCCGGTCGCACTAACCTGGCTGCGGTGGAAAAGGTGATACTCTTTTGGGATCATGTACTCGAAGTCTGTAAGTAATTCGTCGTCTGCCTTGCCGCCGACACCAACCCACGTGATACCGGTGATCGTGGAGTGTTCGCCCTTTCTGACCTGGAAGCCGTTGTCCTTCCAGCCCTTGAACGTCTTACAATCCAGATACGGCAGGCCGTCGAGTCCCTGCGCTCTCATCTGAACCCGGCAAAAATTATAACCGGTCGCGCTGATCTTCATTCCGTGAGTTGCAATTATAGCTTGAATGGCCTCTAATTCCCCGGCGTCCAGTTTGTCCTTGGCGCTCTTCCACAGCTCGCGCAATCGCTGCATGTGCCGCCTGCGCTCCTCCTTACTTCGTGTTTGTTTCATTTTCGTTTCCCTTCAAAATTAACAACCATGATTAACACTATTTATAATACACTGGTTAAGTCATAGAGTCAACATAAAAATATACGCCGCACATAAATTTATACAAAATCTTTATTTTCTCCTTGCAATCCCACAAAAAAACTTTAAAATAATTACACTATGAGACAGAGCCATACCAAATCTCGGCGCGTTTGTCCGAATTTTATCGAACAACAGAAAGCCGCAAAAGCGGCCGAAAGACAAGAACACTCCCTGCGAATAATGGAAAACCACGCCGGACTGTATTGCTGTTTCGATTGTATCCACGGGAAAATTCGCTCCTGCAGAAAACCTCTGCCAAACGGCTGCGAAAACTTCTTCGACGCCGAAAAGAATAGGAGCTTCGAAAGCAAAACTTGTTTTGCCAGGTAGCACCCGCGCTATAGAGGCCCACACGCACGCGGGAGACGAGGTCAGCATGATAAGGCTGGCAGAACACAAGACGTGATTGCGTGTCCGACCTGTACTTGGCAATCATGCCGGCGTGGATCGTATCTTGCACCTATTAAGCCGAGCGATACGAGGGACAAAGCGTGATAACTCATTATACGTCAAGAGTTTAACGTAACAAAAGCCCCCTTTTTTATAAGGGGGTTCTACGCTCTAATCTATTGCCGTCAAGTGGTTAAAACCTTATAAAACTATTATACTATGAAAAATAAGAAAAACCGAAAAAGTCGATATAACCCTGAGCACCAACGGAGAGAACTGGGAAAGCTAATAAGAGAACAGGATTTTGTGCTAAAACACCAATACAGAACATATGAAAACGATATCTATAAAAGCAGTCTTAAATACTAAATAATAAACCCCTCACTACTAAAATTTAGGGTCTCTTTTTATTTAACTGTAAACTAAACCAACCGGTTGGTATGTTATTGCTATTATGGACTTCGACCACAAATTGAAATGGCTGAAACTCTTAAAATTGGCCTCCAGGCTGAACAAAAGACCGACCGGGTTCGCCCAATGCGGAACCGTCTACGACCACACCAATAGAGCACAAGCAGACACCGACCAAAACAGGATAAGAATAGCGTTTATTGAACAGAAAATGCGGGTTTTGGCGGGTAATTGACCGTTTAGCTGGTTACATAAAGGGAGTTAAATAAACAAGAGTGAATATCAATAAAACAAATATCGATGGATTGGCAATAGCTAAGGAACTACCACAGCTATTTGGTATCGGGGACTTTCAGCCGTCATTACTGCAATGTCGAGCCCTTGTAGCATGGTTAGACAGTCCAACAGCAGACAGTCCGTCGGTGACGATTAAGAACCTCGGGCATGATTACCACAACTGGTATCAGTGGCAGAAGCAGCCTGGTTTTCAGGATTGGTGGAATGAGTGTATTGACCGTAGTTTCGTAGCTTCAGACCTGCGGAGGTTATATAAGGCTATGCTACAGCGTGGCTTAGCTACTGATACGGCCGCAGGCAAGATATTCATACAAAAGTATGATCCGTTGTTTACCGAGCGCAGCAGCACGGACGCCCGGCACACGTTCGCGGGTTACACGCCGGAAGCGCCTGCGGACACGGCCGCAGCCCTCGAGCGCAGCCGCACGCGGGCACTGGCTGGCGCCCAGCCGGCAGCACTGCCGGAGCCCGAACATACGGGCGGGCAACATACCCCTGACCTGCCGGCAACAGACACGCGCACGCACGCACGCACACAGCCAGGCGCGGACGCGCACACACCCACGCATGACGCACATGCACACACACAGGCGCGCGAGACACAATGCGAGAACGAAGGGACCGGGGGGGAGGCGCGCGGGGGGGAGGGGGAGATATGATATATCCCCACCTACAACATATTTGCCATTATCGAGTTCTGGACAGTAGGTGTCTCTTAAGGCAGCAGCAATGTTGACATACGAGCAATTAACTCCGGTGTTGCATAAGTGGGCGGCTCGTTTCCAGAATAACAGGTTTTGTTATTGGGAGCTTATTAGTGAAGTTTGGCTGAGGGGTCATGTTCAGAAATTGGCGGACATTAGATTTGCTTCGGATAGGGTGCGGTGGGACATGATCGATTACATGAGGTTACAGAGCAATATGAGGGTTAGGAGGAGGGCTGAGGCTGCCGGCAGGCATTTTCCAAGTGAAATACGTTGCAGTTCATTGGTTTTTGACGAGGACAGCGACATTTATAATTTTATTGGTGCGACTTTCGATACCAACCCTGCGGACACTAAGGATTTCTTTGACAGTTTGTTAAGGGGTTTCGACAGGACTTGTAAGTTAATAATAATTTTGAGATATCAGTGTGATTTGGACTTTCGTGAGATAGCGACGACTATTGGTGTAACTCCGAGCAGGATTTCGCAGTTACATTCTCAGACGGTGGATCGGTTAAGGGCTAAGTTGACAAGGATAAACATTGAAGCCAATTAAAACAATTAAGGTCAAGTGCAGGAGTTGCGGCAATGTTCAGCGTTGTGTTCGTGGCAGCAAGAGTTCGAGGCTCAGGCTGTGTTCGCGGTGCATTATTAAGAAAGGTTTATGAGGTATGAGCAGTCAAAAGCAGAAACAGCGACATGATGCGTGGCTGAATGAGCGTTTGATGCGTGGTATGAATGATGCGTTTTATGATGACATGTATGCTTCGGCTTTTGCGAGCATGGTTCGAGACGGGTTGATAGTTAGTTACGTGGACAGGACTGTTGGAGTAAAAACACAATGTATGGCCGAGAATTGATATTGGATTTGTATAAGTGTGAAAAATCGTGCCGGTTCAATCGGGATGATATTGAGGAATTTCTCATTAAGCTCTGTCATTTGGTTGATATGAAGCGGGAGGATTTGCACTTCTGGGATTATGTCGGTGTACCAGAAGCGGACATACCTTATGACAAGCCTCATCTTATAGGAACATCAGCGGTTCAATTTATTACTACCTCTGATATTGTAATTCATACGCTTGATATGCTGAATGAATGTTATATCAACCTTTTCACATGTAAACCATTTGATGAACTCAAGGCAATTGATTTTATAGTAAAATTCTTTGGCGCTCAACAATATGAATATACGGCAATAGTCAGGGGGAGGTTGTCGCAATGCCTGACGTAGAGATTATACAGCAAAAAGGACATAATTTTTTGTGGATTGATGATGAACTCTGGATGTGGGATATTCCAGAAGAAGTTGCATCACAACAAGTTGTAGCCGACCAAGCTTACGGCGCTGTTTTAGTAGCAGGTTACGGATTAGGTGTCATCCAAAGATGTTTACAAGAAAACCAAAAAGTTTCAGGTATCATAACAGTTGAGAAGAGTCCAGCGGTTTTGGGAGAATGCTTCAAGGTTTACGGTAGACTGACAGGCGACATTATTTGTGAAGATTTTTTGACATTTTCACATCCACTTAAGTTTGATTGTGTTGTTGGCGATATTTGGTTGGAGTATGGAACGCAGCGAGATGTTCAGAATTATATAAAATTTAAAAAACACGCTCAAACGCTGGTTAAAGATAACGGCCTTGTATTAGGTTGGGGTCAGGATTTCCTGGAATATCTTATACAGAAAGAGGGTGTATTAGCATGAACGTAGTTATGATAATTCCGACCGGCTTAGGTTGTAAAATCGGAGGTCATGCGGGCGATGCTACCCCTTCAGCAAAACTTTTAGCTTCTTGTTGCAACAAATTGATTTTGCATCCAAACGTTGTAAACGCTTCGGATATAAACGAGATGCCTGAGAATGCTTTGTATGTCGAAGGAAGTCATTTAGATAGATTTCTTGAAGGGGATATTCAATTAGAGGAAGTTAAAAGCAACCGGATTTTAGTAGTAACCAATAAACCCATTCATGCTGAGACTATAAATGCAGCTTCGGCCGCCAGGGCTACCGCTGGCATTAATATTGTCGGTGTTCTGGGTTTGAGTAGGCCGTTAGAAATGATAACAAGATTTGACAAAAAAGGGGTGGCTACCGGTGAAGTTCGTGGTTGGGAAGAACTCTGCAAAGAAGTTTATGAATATGATTTCGATGCCCTTGCTATCGCTACACCCATTGGTTGCCCGGAGGATGTTCAGTTTAAATATTTAAGGAAAGGTGGAGTCAATCCGTGGGGTGGGGTAGAAGCTATGGCCAGTGAATTGATCGCAGGCAGGTTAAGTGTGCCGGTTGCACATGCTCCGACAACCTCAGAAGTTTGCAGTACTGCATTAAAAGAGTTTAACGAAGTTGTTCTACCCGGGCTCTCAGCGGAAGCCGTGTCTTTTGCGTTTCTCCATTGTGTACTAAAAGGATTACATAAAGCTCCGAGATTGGGAACAGGACTCACAAACAAAGATGTTGATTTCGTTGTAACTCCTGTAGGTTGTGTTGGAAGGCCTCACCATGCTGCTATGGAGGCAGGTATCCCAATAATCGCCGTCCGTGAAAATACTTGTTGTTTAGATGAGGATATGCCGGAAGATTGGATATATCTCCAATCTTATCTTGAAGTAGCAGGTTTCTTGAAAGCGCAAGAGATTGGAATTACTCTCGAATCTATTACCAGACCTTTGGAACCAACGAAAGTGTTTTGTGAATCAGAAGCAGACAATTAATCCTTTTTTAACTGACTTTGCTTTATTTGCTAAAGTTGACGCTCTTGTTGAGGTCAAGAGGCAAAGAATGCCTGCGTCTGAAGCCGTTGAAGAATGTTTTGAAGATATGAAGGCCGGATGTTCTTTGACTGAACGGCAACAAGATGATTTTTACAAAGCCGGTGCCCTTTTGATGGAAAATGAACCGTGGTTTGTTGATGATGCTCGACGGATAACGAGGGAATTGCAGAATGATATTGCCACTCGATAGCAAATTGGAACCGGTGATAACGCATGAGTTGCTGACTAAGATAGACGCCGATACTGGTTGGCAGAAGGATGAGATTATTCATTGCGCCGAGGAGCCCTGGTATTGGGCCGTTAATTATATTTATACGAAAAAGAAGGACGAGTTTAGTGTTGACGCCAAACCTGAGATACGTCGTTTTCCGCCTTTGGAGCATTTGCGGATTACTTTGCACCGGTGTTATACGGATCCGTTTCTGGTTGTCGATAAGAGCAGGCAGTTGACATTGACCTGGTTATTTATGCTGTATGTGACTCATATTTGTCAATTTGGCCGACATGAAGAGATTATCGTTCAGACCAAAAAAGAGGTTGACGCGGACCTGAATCTGGTCAAGAGGGCGGAGTTCATGGTAAGAGGTCAGCGCAGGTGGATGCGGCCTCAGATAAAGTCGTCTTATTGCAATTTGAAGTTTCCGGACAATGATTCTAC
>SDBU01000669.1_pt1 | contig 48484 bp, 74 predicted proteins | sample 2277071 | NCBI WGS metagenome assembly SDBU01 (sample SAMN10397929, study PRJNA504765) | marine sediment metagenome | isolation source: marine sediment core GS08_GC12, 126 cmbsf | place: Arctic Ocean: Gakkel Ridge, Loki's castle | collected 2008
AGACCAGTTGGACCTCGACATATCTGGAGCATTAAGCAGTGCTGGCTGGAAGACTATTAGATTCGATACAAACCTAAGATGCAGAGTATTCGCTATAATCGAACTCAAATTGGACATCGATGCATAATGAGTAGAAAAATTTACATAGTCGGAGGTGGTTGCACGCTTCAGGGATACAACTTCGGCAAATTAAAAGGCGTGGAAACTATCGCGGTGAACGTGTCAGCGTTGGACGTTCCCGACCCGACTTATTCGATCACGGCGGACTCGTCTATTCTCCGGAGAATCCAAGAAGGATACTTTAAGAATGTAAAAACGACGTGGGTGTTAGTGACGAATCCGAATCATTGTACTATGAAGCGGCGTGACGGAAGATTCGTGCACAAGAACGGGTTCGTTTACGATCTATTTTGTGTAAATATCGTGATTCGTAACAGCGGCGTAGAAGGCATAGGGCTTTCTTTCGACAATTTCAGAACTGGATACAATTCTGGATTCTGCGCCTTCCAGTTAGCCGTGTTGCTGGGATACGACGAGATTCATTTATTGGGTTTTGATCTCAGTTCTCAAGGTGCGAGTCACTATCACGACCGTTACGGCAAAGACAAAAGAATAAATGATAGAACTCTCGACAAGTATTATCGTAACTTCGTAGTTGCATTAAAGACGCTTAAAGAAAAAAGACCCGACGTTCGAGTCGTTTCCCGTTCGTCCATAAGTCGCTTAAATGAGATTATTCCGTATGAAAAGCTGTAGGTATAAGTCCTTGTGTACCATACACTTATACGTTGATTTAGAGGCCTCCACAGGCCGGTGGAAGCATCTACCGGTCGACCCGTATAGTTATACAAGTACAGTTAAATAATGTAACCTGAGTCGGTCTGAGGACGAGATAACCTGTAAGATGAATAACTCTAAACGCCTTTCCATCCTTGTGTGTTCGATACAAAGCCGAAAAAAGCGACTAGCCCGACTGATGAGCGTTCTTGATTCGCAGATGAAACGCGACGTCGAAGTTCTTGTCGAAACGGACAGCGGTCAGATGTTGATCGGTGCAAAAAGAAACAAACTATTGAGCCGGGCCCAAGGAGACTACGTCGCGTTCATCGACGACGACGATTTGGTGAGTTCAGACTACGTAGAAAAGGTCTTGAGAGCTGTGATGACTTCGCCGGACTGTTGCAGTCTCACGGGTGAAATCACGCATCATCACGAGAAAAATACGTTTATTCATTCGATTGAACACAATCATTGGTATGAAGAAAATGGAGTGTATTTTAGATGTCCCAATCATTTGAACGCGATAAAGCGAGAGCTAGCTTTACAGATTGGATTTCCAGAAAAGGATCACGGTGAAGATCGTGATTTTTCTGAGCGAATCTTTCCGTTGTTAAAGACAGAAGTAGAAATTAACGGCATCATTTACTATTATTTAGCAAGTTAACGACTATGAAGATACTATTTCATTATCCGACTCGTGCTCGTCCAAATTGGTTCAAGAAAACTCTCGATATATATTACGAGATGATGAGCGACGATTGCGACTTTGAGTTCGTCGTGACTTTAGACCGAGACGACGTGACGATGAATAACCAAATTATGCGCGAGCATCTGTCTTCGATGAAGAACTTGTCTTATTTATATGGCGATCACAAGACTAAGATCGAAGCCTGCAACGCTGACATAGACTGTGTTCGCGAGTGGGACGTGTTAGTGTTAGTATCTGACGACATGATTCCCATGAAAAAAGACTTCGATAAGATCATTGTTGAATTGATGACGACTCACTTTCCTGACACAGACGGAGCGTTGCATTTTAACGACGGAAAATTTGGCAAGGACCGAACTATCACGTTGTCAATACTCGGTAGGAAAATGTACGAGCGATTCGGGTACGTGTATCATCCAGCTTACCGAAGTTTTTATTGCGACAACGAGTTCACAGACGAAGTTTACGCGTTGGGCAAGTGTCACTATGATTCCCGCGTGATCATTCGACACAAATGGCACGGCGGACCTAAGTCTAAGGACTCGTTGTATCGACGCAACTCGGGCGTGAAAGGCGACGAGGTCATATACCACAGAAGAAAGTTATTAGGATTTCCTAAAGAAAAGAGTTGGAGGTCGCAATGAAAATTTTTATTTTAGCCGCAGGAAACGAAGAAAGATTCGACAAGACCAAAAGATTTCCCAACACGATAAAACAACTCTGTCCAGTCAGAGATGAAACGGTGCTTTCGAGATTAATGAAGATGTTAAAGGGACGTGACTGTAAGATCTTAACGTATCGTAAAGAGATCATAAAGTTGTATCCTAAGATATGCGTCGTTCCCAATAATTGTATAACGGTGTTAGATACAGTTCTGTCTTCGAAACATCTTTGGGATATGACGACTGTAGTTGGAGAAGTCTGTTTTTTATTAGCAGACGTAATATATACAAGAAAGGCTTTAGATCGAATATTAGAACCGATAAATAAGAGTCATCAATGGTACGGTTCTTTTGATGAACCTTTTGCTTTTAGATTCAACGAGGTAATGTATAAAAGAGTAGTGGAGAGTTGCGAAGAACTCATTAAATCACGGCGGCCCCAACCCACCATTTGGGAGCTGTATAGATATTTGACTGGAGTTCCTTTGAACAAAGATTGGAGAGATAGTTGGTTTTTTACTTACATCCCAGACAAGACAGATGACATCGATTATTTTAAAGATTATCAAGCTAAAATGTCATCACATTATTTTGAAGATAAGGAATTCGACTTGTGAAAAAAGTGATAAGTGCATCGATCTTTAATGGTAAAGGTACGAAGAACCAACATGGATTTTACTGGGCGTGCTTGGTTCATTTCGTAAGAGGATACTTGACTATTTTTCCAGATTGGGAAGTATGGATATATCACGATTCAACACTATACAGTAATTTTTACGGTTCAGTCTTACTCACTTTGGAAGAAAAGGGGTTGGTTAACTTAATATACGTCAGAGAAAATGAAATATTGTGTAAGGGAATGTTATGGCGTATGTCGCCAATATTCGATGACTCTGTTGATTATGTAGTATGCAGAGACGTCGATCATGTTCCTTCTGGAAGAGAGCATGCGATTGTCGATGCGTATATCGCGTCAGGTAAAACGGCGCTGGGTATGAACGACGCTTGGGCTCATACTATACCCTTGATGGGCGGTATGATAGGTTTCAAAGCGAAAGAGATGAAGAAAAAATTTCAAGCGAATTCTTTGGACGAGTTGTTAGATAAACATAAAAAACGATTCACATTTGAGAAGCACGGCTCTGATCAACACTTTCTTATGAACGTTGTCTGGCCGATTGTGAAATCTGACATATTCATGTTCTCGAGCAACAAACGAACTGATTTGAAACTTTATTCCGGCGTGCACGTGCGTGATTCAATTCCGATAGAGTCTGTTCCAGAAGTATCTGACGTATTGTTGAATGGTTCTAAAGACTTTGCAAATTTTATGGGAACGCCTTCAAATAAGAATCAGTGGGATTACGTTCAATTTATAGACGCTCACGGAAACCCTGATACGATAAAGACCATACAAGAGGCAGAAGCAAAGGCTTTCGTCGAAGTCAGGGTAGACTGCAGATGGGCTTTTATCAACTCAGCCATAAATAAGAAAAAAGTCATACTGTCTTGTAACTTCAACAAAGACTACCTATTTTACTTACCCATCGTGACTTTGTTGTGGCAAAAATATACCGGATTCAAACCCATCGTTTACTTAATCGGTGGAGCGAAGAGATGGTTAGACCACAAAGCTTTAGAAAAATTTGTAGTCAAAGAGTCAAGAAAGTTAGGTGCGGAGATAAACTTCGTTCCTTACATCAGTGAATATAAAGAAACAACGATTGCTCAACTTTCAAGAATATACGCTGCGTGTTCCGCGGTGTATCCCGATTCGTATTTTTTGACGAGTGACGTAGATATGTTGCCTTTGTCAAGAGATTGGTTTAATCAACAACAAGAAGGAAAAAGCGTTGATATAAAGTGTCCTAATTGCGGCGTGAAGAGCTATCCTATCTGTTACGTTGGAGCTTCAAGTGCTATTTGGCGAGAGTTCATGAACCTGAAATTGGACACAGAAGTTAGTATCGAGAATCAAATGGAGGCGCAACTCAAAGCTGATCTCAAAGCGGGTGGAGATTCTTTCGTGGAGTGGTGTTACGACGAGGCACTGTTAAGTAGAAAAATCACAGCGTGGAACGGTTATCCAAATTCTTGTAATATTCTTATACGAAAAGGCGGCCCACCAGTAGACCGAGTAGACCGGTCGTGTTGGCCTAAAAATATAACGGATATTTCTAAATTCGTAGATTGTCACTCGCTTCGTCCGGGTCATACTGATGAAAATTGGAGTCGAGTACGTCAACTTTTAGCTTTGAAATTAAGCGCGGATGACTTGAGTTTAGTAGGACAGTACAGACAGAACTTCGTAAAGGAGTTGAAATGAATTTGATTCACGGAATTACCACGTTCAATAGATTAGACTATCTTAAAAATCAAATTGAGACGTGGTTATCAACTATTGACCGAGATCACCGATGGGTGTTGATAGTAGCCGATGATGGTTCTATCGACGGCACAGTTGAGTACTTGAAGTGTCTTCAGATCGAAGATGTTGAAATAAAATCGATCTTTAATACCAGAAGAGGAATTCATCATCAAGTGAATCAAATTCTTAAAGAGTGCCATGAAATTCCTTTCGACGTAGGGTTCATGGCCGAAGATGATATTTTTTTCAAGCGGCCCGGCTGGGATGATTTATACATTTCATCTATGAAAACTTCAGGATTCGATCATTTGGTTTATTTCAACAAACTTTGGGTTCGAGGCCAGTACGGACCGACTTTTCACGATCAGACTCGTTGCGTCTACGACGAAGAAAGAAAAGTCCAATCTGAGGTCGCGGCATTTCCTACGATGGGGAGCTTCTGGACGTTTACTGAAGAGGTTCTCAGACGAGTAGGCTATTTCGACTGCGTGAATTTTGGAATATCGGGAAACGGCCATACTGACTACACTATAAGATGTTGCCGTGTAAATTTCAATAATGAACAAACGCTATTTGACGCTTTACGAAGTACCGACTACGTAGCGTTACCGGAGGTTTATCAACAATCTCAGTTTTCGACTAACGGCGTCGATGTCAATTTAATCGGGGTTCCAGATAAGCTGCATAAATGGAGAACATTGCAGAATAAACAAAGAATATTCATTTCGTATAACCAGTGTAAATTCGATGCTCTTGGAGAGAAAATCTAATGGACGCTTGGTCTACTCATATTCCGATGATTGGTTCAATATTTCTTAAATCGAACGGTCCCATTCTTGAGATGGGTTGCGGTTATTACAGTACGTATCTTCTACATGAGATGTGCAAACTAACTAAAAGGCTTTTAGTTTCGACAGATGAAAAAAGTAATTGGTTAAATCAGTTTAAGTCTTTAGAACGAGAATATCACAGACTTTTTCTTGTAAAAGATTGGGCCGCTTTTTCTTTAATAGATGAAACTCGTTGGGGCATGGTACTAATTGATCATGCACCTGGCGAGCGGCGGAAAGTAGATATCGCTAGGTTAAAAGACAACGCGGACTTTTTAGTCATTCACGACACTGAAGAACTCGGATATCAGTACGAAGAAGTCTTACCGAGTTTCAAGTATCGGTTCGATTACAAGATAGTTAAAACTGAAACATCGGTCGTAAGTAACGTATTTGATTTGGAGTTTTTGAATGATTGAAAGAGGTCCTGTAATAATAAGCTTGGGTATCGGTGGAATCTATCCTAAACTGCTAGATCGCTTACGTGAAAGCTGTCTTAAGTTTAAGCTAGAACATTGGTTATTCCATGAATATCCGCCTGGTGCGCGGTCGCATCAAGAATCACCTTACGGATTCAAAGTACACACTATAGAGCAAGCTCTACAAAGAGGTTTTAAGACGATTATCTGGGCAGATTCTGCGGTCTACGTCATAAGAGATCCCAGTCCGTTTTTTCGGTTAGTCGAAGAAAAAGGAATCGTTCTTTTCGGGTGTGGACCAGCTCTAGACAGATTCGTAGATAGTAAAAGTTTGAAGTTGTTCGGACTTAAACAAGACGACTTAAAGAAGCGTTGTCTAATTTGTGGAGCTCTTTTTGGATTTGACTTTAATCACCCGAAAGCAGTCGACTTTTTTGATGAGTTGAAAGTTCGAGAAAAAGACAACCAATTTAAGTGCGATAATCAAAGAGCCAGCGATCGTTTTGAAGCGCATAGGCACGACGAGACGATTATGAGTTTAATGACAATAAAACATAAAACTGAACTTACCGATTACATCAATTATTTCCAAGGAACCGCAGAGAGTGTGATGTTTAAGGCTGGAAAGGATATCTGATGAATACCGAATTAGTAGCAGAACATACAATAGGTTGCTTACCACTTTGCTTCGGTCATGTCCTAGACGTCGGATGCAGACGCTTCGATTTTTCAAAAGCTATGTTGAACAAAGACTACAACGTCGTGGCCATCGAAGCGGACGATGAAGTAGTACCGATACATCATGAGCATTTACGATTCGGTAACTACGCGCTGGTTCCTGAGTTTCAAAACGGTGAAACCCAAACGCTGATAAAATTTGGTAATGGAACGGCAAATCATTTATCGACTATCGGTGTTTCAAACAGCAAAACTACGAACAATGTTACTGGAATGTCTATTACCGCGATAAGTAGTAAGTTTAACGTCGCGAAATGGGACGTGGTCAAATTAGACTGCGAGGGCTCTGAATACGACGTACTGTTAGAATGGCCGGGACCGATCGCTAGACAAATCACGGTCGAGTTTCATGAGCACACGGCCGCAAATGCTAGAGGTAACGTGGTGTACGACGATATCTTGAAGCATCTTTCTCAATGGTACGACCTCGTGCAACACGAGATGTCGGTAAGATACTGCATACCCACCCCGAGTTATTATGATTCTCTTTGGGTACTAAAATGAATAAAATTGACAGCCGTAAAAAATCGATGATGAAAAGCACAGTATGGAGAATTATTGGAGTATGTTGGTTAGCTGGAATAACTTGGTTATTTACTAAAAATTGGGTGCAGACTTCAATAACGACTTTTATTCATCACGGCGTCTTTCTTGTAGTATTTTACTTGCATGAGCGAGTATGGGTAAGATCTAAAATAAGGCCCAAACTTAAGTACGTGGTAAAAGCGTTCACATACGAAGTCATATTAGGTAACATTATTCTTGGACTGATAACATATTTTATCATTGGTGACGTCCAAAAGATAACGTCAATAACTTTGATTTATATTCAATCAAAATTGGTTCTGTATTTCTTTTATGATTGGGCATGGAGTCGGTGAGATAATTCTCTTATGGACCAACCTGATCTTTATCTCAATTGGTGGGGAGCTCGTCCAAACGTAGGTGACGCTATGAGTTTGTATCTCGCTCAAAAATTAACAAGTCGGCCTGTTAAACATAGCTCGGCGGCTCCTCTCGGTTCTGAAATACATTTTGGAATCGGAAGTATTCTTCTGTCGTCTGATGCTAATTCGATCGTGTGGGGCACCGGTTACATGATGGAAATACGTCATGAAGCATCGAGACCCAAAAAACCTTTTGAAATACACGCGGTGCGAGGCCCGCTAACGCGAGGCGAGCTGTTGAAGTATAACGTACCTTGCCCTAGGGTGTACGGCGATCCCGGCTTGTTGATTCCAAGATTCTATAAACCTAAAGTCAACGTGAAATACAAGTTAGGTGTCGTTCCCCATTTTATGGACGAGGATCATCTTTGGTTACAACATAGAGAAGACGACGATCTTCTTGTATTGAACGTCGCAGATCCTGTAGAACTTTTTGTCGATAAGCTGAACAGTTGTGAGTGCATCGCTTCAAGTTCGCTTCACGGGATCATCACAGCAGACGCGTATCGGATTCCAAATTTGTGGATTGAATTTTCAAATAAAGTCGGTGGGCATGGCTTTAAGTTTTGCGACTATTTCAGTTCGATCGGCGAAGATTTTCCAAAACCGTTTGCAATACAAGACAGCACTACTATTTCCGACGTTATACAGAAGATGAAACTGCGTGAAATAAAACTTAATTTAGACAAACTGCTAGGAGCTTGTCCTTATGAATAATTGGATAATAGTAAGCTATTACACACTCAACACGTTCTACGAAGATCTTGCTGAGTGCTTGATCAAGTCTTTGAAAAAGTACAAGATACTCCATTACGTCGAAGGCGTCCCGAATTTGGGTGATTGGCACAAAAACACAAACTACAAACCTTCTTTTCTGCTGCGAATGTTAGAGAAATTTCCTGACAAGAATGTAATATGGGTGGACTGCGACGCTGAACTTTTACAATACCCGATACTGTTCGACTCGTTGAACTGCGACATTGCGGCTCATGAGTTTGATCGTAGACTCTATCAGACTCGTCGCAAAGACTGGCTCAAAGAGTTGTTGAGCGGTACCCTTTTTTTAAGAAACAACAAGCGAGTTCGAGACCTCGTAGAAAAATGGAGACTGGAATGCGAAAAGAGTCCACAGATCTGGGACCAAAAATCGCTTGAAAAGGTGTTGAACGGCGACTATTATCGGTTACCGGCCGCGTACTGCCAAATCCATAAAGTGATGCGGACAGTGAAAAGTCCTATCATCGTGCATTATCAGGCGTCTCGACAAGTAAGAAAAAATCACGGAAGACTGACGTGATACCTTAGAAAAAAACTTTTTTCTTAGAGCCACTTTTTTATGTACAAAGTCACAGTATTGTAATATAATATAACTTTAAGGATAGAATAATAGGATATATGATGACAAGAATAGATCTCATTACTCAAAAATTTATCGAGCCTCTTAACGAAAACACCAAAAATTTGTTAGCGCCCATTTCATTGATGCCTAACGATCGTCTTCACGTTGAACTTGACGAAAAAGGAAAAAGATTCGTTTTTACCTTTTTTGCCGTCACTTCTAACAACGAACAGACAAAACCGTCATGGTGTTCAAGAAAGTTCATTCAACGTATCCCTGAAAGAAAAAAATTAGTAAATGTTCTCGCTGAAACATGGACGGTCGCCGGAACGGATTTTACTGCTATTCTTCTAAACGCTATTTGGCCTTCTGAAAAAATGACGTTTACTAAAGAAGCTAAAATGTTATACGAATACTTGCTGCTTCGTTTTCTCAAACAAACTGACAGCTCGCGAATCAAAGCAGCTTATAGATTAAAAGGCGAAGTCCCGGAAATGCCTAAAGATTTTGTTGATCATCCTACGTTTCCGCTCATGTCGTTTCAAAAAGTCGCGTTAATTACTCAAATAGATCAAGAAGGCGCTAACGAATGGATGGAACAAGGTACTGGTAAAACTCCGATAATTATTTCGCGTATATGTTACGAGGCTCATCGTCTTTATCTAAAAGAAAAACGCATGTATCGGGCTCTCATAGTAGTGCCAAAAAATATGCGAATGAACTGGCACAACAAATACGTCGATTTTGCGACGCGTCCAGGAAAATTAACGGTCTTACGAGGAGGAAAATTAACCCGAGTCAAACTGATGATAGAAGCGTTCAAGTTCGATAAGGATTCAGAATACACAGTCATGATATGTTCCTACGACGCGGTTCTTCGATCCTGGGAAGCCCTTCGCATGATAGAATGGGATTTATGCGTGCTCGACGAAGCCCACATGATTAAAAGTTCTCGTACTAAACGTTGGAAAAAAATACAGGAACTCCGTGAACTGTGTAAACAGCGTGCGGGTTTGACTGGAACCCCTCTTGCTAACACCTTGTTCGACGTGTATACTCAGCTCGAGTGGCTCGGTGAAGGTTTGAGTGGATTTAGCACATATAAAGCGTTCAAAAGTTATTACGGAAGATTCGTACGACCTGACGGTGACGGACAACGAGAGATATTAAGGGGTTATCAAAACTTACCTGTCTTGCAAGAACGTTTTTCGCGTCTTTGCTTCATGATAACGCTTCACGAAGCGTTGCCAGAATTGCCTCGTCAAACGTACGACGTTCTTGAAATCGAGATGACGAGATTTCAACGAGACTGCTACACGCGTCTGCAAAAACAATTGGCCATTGAAATAGAAGCTGAAACAACTAAAGAAAAAAACAAGCAGTTGACTGCGGGTCATATCTTGACTAAGTTGCTCCGGTTGTCTCAAATTACTGCGGGTTACTTAAAGTGGGACGTCCAAATCGACGACGACGGTAAAGTGCTCAATCCTGATGCTTTGTACGAAGAAATAGAACCGAATCCAAAAGTAGAAGTCATCATCGAACTTCTTAAAAATAAGACTGAAAAAGAAAAAACTATTATTTGGACGAATTGGATACCAGTGATCAAGATGTTAGCAAGGCGATTTACTAAAGAGGGTATCAAACACGTTCTGTACTACGGTAAAACGAAAGACGACGACAGACAAATAGCTCAAGATACTTATAACGATGATCCAAGCGTGAGAGTATTTTTAGGAAATCCTGCTTGTGGCGGTGTGGGTCTCGATTTATGGGGCTATAATCCAAAATGGCTCAATACGAAGAAAGATCACGGATGCAACACTACGCAGATGATTTACTATTCTCAAAATTGGTCGATGATTCACCGCTCACAGAGCGAAAGAAGAGCCACAAGAAAATTTACACGTGTGTCGGTTCAGACGACAGATCTGATAGTGCCGTCGACCATCGACGAAGAAATAGCGATCAGAGTACTCAATAAAAAATTGACTGCGATGGAATTACAAGACGTGAGAGTCGTAATGGCAAGAATACTTAAAGCAGTCCCAAGCGTAGGAGAAGACAATGCCTAAAGAATCTCGTGTTTTCGTGATAGAACACCCAAGGAACCGAATTGACGTCTCTAAAGCAGAAGAATACGGCAACATCGTTTACATTTTCGATAATAAAGAACGTCGGTGTACCGCGTGGTTGCACGTCGAATACGGTCAAACGATTCTTAGACGACTCAAAACTTATCATTTTGATCCTAAGATTGATTTCGTGTGCATCGTCGGCGCGATGTTGACTATAACGGTATACATTATAGTAGTTGCACAGTACTACAGTGAATTTAAGGCCTTACTTTTTGACAGTCGTGATAACAGATACGTGCAGAAAAAGTTCGATAGAAATGATTGGGCAGGATGATGGAAGAAAAAACAAAACAATTGCTAACCCTACTTAAAGAATACACCGAAATGAAACAAGTGTATTTGTCGTGTTACGAACTGTTAGTAAATTTACGAGACGATCTACGAACCGGCAAATATAAGGTAGAAGACATAGTCAATTTTATCTACGTCATGCGAGAAATATCAAAACTTACGAACGATCTTCGCAAAGAGACAGACGGTATAAGTCATATGTTTGAAAACATGGCATGCATGCTTTACACCGTAGCGAAGAAAACCGATCCTATAAGGGCGTCTTTGGCTACGGGCTCTCCTGACGTGAAGTTAGGAGTTAAAATTCCAAATCGAGAAAGAGAACCTGAAAAGTTTTACGCATTGATGAACTTTTTTGACGTACCTTCTGATGCGCTTGAAAAGAAAGTTACAAAACCGCATTGGCCCGGTATCTGCGAACAAGTGTCGATAATGGCTGAAGAAGGTAAACCGTTGCCGCCGGGCCTCGATCCCGATGATACCTATCCGACTTATCGCGTAACAATTAGAGGACTTCAAGACATAGACGAGTTAATCGAATCGATAAACGATTTACACGGTATTAAAGTTTCAAAAAGAGTCTTAGGAAAGGAGAAGGTAAAGGCTCTCGACGATCTGTTAACCACGAGACAATAAAAGGAGTTGCAATGGCGAAGAAAAAGGACGTTTCTCAAGAAATCACTAAAGTGGATCCCGCGATGGCGCTACCTGACTTCATGGCTGACGAAGCAGTCGTCGGTCTTGAAGCGCTTCAGGAGTTCATCGTTCCACCGTTCATCAAAATAGTTCAAAAACAGTCGGGAGAAGAATTGCTTCAATATTTTTCGGCCGGTGACGTGATACTTTCGCCTTCTAACGCGATGGTAGCTGAAATGCCGAGGAACAAGAAAGGGCGAGTCGTCGAAGGAGCTCGTTCGATGTTCAAAATCGTGCCTGTCTTGTTTTATCCCGAATGGTTGACTTGGAATCCGATTGAATTAAAAGGCGCCGAACCGGCGATCGCGTATCGCACGATGGATCCAAACGACCCTGTCACGGCAAAAGCACGAGACTCGCGACTTCGCAAGGAGCCTCATCCGACGTCACCGCAGTACAACGTACGTCACGTAGAGCATTTGAATTTTCTCGTGATTTTATATAAACATCCGTTGGGACCCGAGCCAGCCATATTGTCGTTTTCTCGAAGTGCATGGAAATACGGTAGTAAGTTCGCAAGTCTCATCAAGATGCGCCGTGCGTCATTGTTCGGTTGCATATTCGACGTCGTTTTAACCCCACGACAAAACGATAAAGGTGACTGGTGGGGTTTTGACGTAACTAACCCCGAAGATGAAAGTCCATGGGTGAAAAAAGACGAGTATGAAGTTTTTAAAGACCTTCATATAAAACTTGATGAATCGAAAGAAAAATTGCGAGCGCAGTACGAGACGATCATCGAAGACGATCCCGCAGCGGTAATATCAACTGATGATTATTAGAACTAAGTTCAGCAGCGACGACGTAGATTCGAAGCGTTGTTGCTGCTGAACGTCGGACGGTGCAGGGTTCATGGACGAACAACAACTTATAAGCATCTCGGCATTAGCTGAGTTAGAACGGTGCGGTTGTAAATACGACTTTGCGACTGAAAACGAAATAAAAGTACTTTGTCCGTTTCATGAAGACAAGCACCCCAGTTGTAGCATCAATGTTAAGAAAAATCTCTTCAAATGTCATACGGCTGGCTGCAAAGCCAAAGGCGACTTAGTCACCTTTTTAGCTAAAGTCCTAAAAACGACTCGATTAGTCATGTGGGAAGATTTATCGACTCGCTACGATCTTGAAATCGTGAAAACGATTGACAGCAGCGCAGTCGAACGTTGGCATGATATGATATGGGCCGCTAAGCCTCTATTAAATGAACTATACGCGAGAGGCGTTACAAACAAGCTCATTCGACAATACAGACTGGGATGCGACAACGGTCGAATTTCGATTCCTATTCCAAATATTAACAGTCTCATCGTCAATGTCAGGCGCTACATGCCTGGGGCGCCCGGCGCTGAAAAAATGAAAAATAAGCGTGGGCACGGCAAGATTCGTTTATTTCCACTCAAACAACTGGAATATAAAACTATTATTTTATGCGGCGGTGAGATAAAAGCGATAGTCACTGCATCACGAATGAATAAGCACAATATAGGTGCGATTACAGCGACCGCCGGTGAAGGCAATTGGCATACATCTCTCAATAATTTCTTTAAAAATAAACACGTGTACGTCTGCTTCGATGTCGATCAAGAAGGTAATAAAGCTGCTAACGCGCTTTGTGCTCGTCTCAAAAAAGACGTCGCGTCGATCTATAAAATAGACTTACCGCTTGACGTTGATAAGTTTCCTAACGGTGACTTAAACGACTACTTCGCCGTTGAAAAGAAAACAGCATCGAACTTTTTGAAAGTAATATCGCAGACTCCTGAATGGGAGATGAAGTTCCAATTAGACATGGACGAGAGCGATGAAGTAATAGAACTTCATCTTAATCAAGCGACGCTCGCAGAACATACCGGTAAACGAATTAGATTAAAAGCCACGGTATCGTCTATGGACACTGTTTCATACGTGATACCTAAAAAAATACGTGTGTTTTGTTCTCGTGATCAGAATTCTTGTGCGTTATGTCCCATATTTGTACAAAATCCAGATGACAACGGAATCGTCGTGATGGAATTGCATCCTGAATCTCCGGCGATACTAGAAATGATCGCAGCTTCAAAAAGCACCCAACGAGATGCGATAATAGCCGGTCTTAGAATACCTCAATGTAAAGTCGCAGAATTTTCACCGTTTGAGTATTATAACGTGGAAGACGTAAGACTTTCTCCCCAACTTGAAATAAGTTCACGTGCAGTAGATGACATATTGCAACCGGCGATGTGCGTGGGTCACGGTCTTGAGACTAATGAAAATTATGAATTTGTCGGTCGAATGTATCCACATCCGAAAACCCAACAATCTATCATCTTGATAAGTGATTCAAAAACAACGAGCGACGCCTTGTCGAGTTATCGACCTTTGAATTCAGACTTAAATAAGTTGAAGATATTTCAACCGAAAAAATGGACGGTCGAATCTGTTGAAGAAAAACTAAAAGGTATATACGCAGATTTTTCCGCGAACGTGACTCACATCTTCGAAAGACAACCTTTGCATTTCGTCATTGATCTTACTTATCACAGCGTTCTGTTGTTTAATTTTGACGGCAAATTGACCAAAGGTTGGGTTGAATCTCTCATCGCGGGCGACAGTTCTCAAGGTAAGTCAGAAACGATAATAAGATTGATGAAACACTACAAGCTCGGTGAGAGAGTAGAATGTAAAAACGCCACAGTCGCGGGACTCTTAGGCGGGTTACAACAAATGGGTTCTGGAAATAGATGGTTCGTTACGTGGGGCGTGATACCTACACACGATAAACGATTAGTGATACTCGAAGAAATAAAAGGAACGAGTACCGAAGTCATCGGTAAACTCACTGACATGCGTTCATCGGGTATCGCTGAGATACCTAAAATTGAAAAAAGACGCACGCATGCTCGAACACGGTTGATCATGGTCAGCAATCCAAGAAGCGAAATGCCGTTGTCAGCATTTAATTTTGGAATCGAGGCGGTTAAAGAACTGATAGGCGCTCTCGAAGACATCCGTAGATTCGACGTCGTTCTTCTTACGTCAGCTGAACAGATTTCTGTCGACACGTTGAACAAATTACAACAATTCAGGCCGAAAATCGAACACGAACACACTGATCAGCTGTGTCGTAGTCTGATTCTTTGGGCATGGACTCGAACAGCTGAGCAAGTTATTTTTACGTCAGAAGCTATAGATTTGATTTTGTCTGAAGCGACCCGATTGTGTTCGATCTTTACGGAAATAATACCGATCATAGACCGAGGCTCGATGCGATTTAAGATAAGTCGTCTTGCTATAGCTTTAGCGTGTCGTACTTTTTCGAATGAAAAGTTACATTCCGTTAAAGTTCAAAAATGTCACGTGCAGTGTATCACCAATTTCCTTGTAGAAACTTATTCAGAGAAAATTTTCGGTTACAAGGATTTTTCTGAAGCGGTTAATGCAAGTAACAAGTTACTTACTCCAGAATTACTATCCAAGCGCATCTTACAGACACCGTTTCCTTCTGATTTTGTGCAACAGTTGTTATATACTAATGACATCGAATTTCGAGATATCAACGATTGGTGCGGTTGGGACAAAGGAAGCACTCACCAACTGGTGTCTCTACTCGTTCGTAAAAACGCTTTACAACGGAACGGACACGGCTATCGGAAAACGTCGACGTTCATAAATTTTTTGAAAAATCTTCTTAAATCGAAAGAAATGCAAACCAGTGATCGACCGGACCACATAAGTGAAGAATTCTAAAGGAGCGAATCATGACGACTCAAATTCAAAAAGTAAAAGTGTTTCACCGTAAACAAGGCTTTCCGTGCGACAGAGATCTGACGTCTTATAAAAACGACGAAGAAACGACTCAATATCTTGATCATCTTGCTTCCGGATTATTGATGTCCGCGAAGACGATAGAAAATCGAATGAAACTCGCAAACAGTTACGATTTACGAATCGCACGTGCTCAGTTGATGATCGAAGAACTCGGCGAAACCATTGTAGGACTGGCTAACTGCGATGAAGTTGAGACGCTCGACGGATTAAGTGATTTAGCGTTCGTCACGATAGGTACCGCCGTTTCATTCGGTTTGCCGTTGAACGAGGGTCTCGAAGAAGTATGTAGTTCGAACCTAACGAAATCCCCGCACAAGAAAGACGATGCTCGAGTCCGAGACAAGGGTCCCGACTATCGCCCGCCAAATTTGAAAAAAGTAATGGCATTGCACAGAGGTGTAAAGGAGACAGAACAATGTTTGGAGTAGGTATACATTGCTTCGCAGGTGGCTTCACGATGGGTGTCAAAAAAGTGTTACCCGTCGTGGGTCAATTAGAAATTCACAATTTTGGTCGTGAAACCTGCGAAGCCCATGATACTAAATTCATGAACGGAGACCGTTGGCAAGATTGGTACGACTATAAGTCAGTTTGGGACGGCGCTTCTTTTTGTTACGGGAATCCCCGGTGTACTTCGTTCTCAAGCTACAGTGCTGGGGCGGATCGAAGCGTTCGTGGTCCGTATGCAGAACCTACGCGAGATATTTGGGACTTATGTAAGTTCGGTTTAAGCGCTGGTTTTGATTTAATCGCGTTTGAAAGCGTACAACAGTGTTACACAGTAGGTCGTGAGTTACTCGAAGTTTTACGAGACGAGCTTTTCATTCCTAACAATTTTCGTATCGCTCATTTGTTTGTAAACACAGCCGCGGAAGGAAACGCTCAAAAACGTCGGCGATACTTCTTTGTAGCTTATCGAGATGATCGCAATTTTAACGTGATGCTTCCTAACTTACCTAAGTACCAAACGACAGTCGGCGACGTGTTGAATAAATTCATCAACAGGCCGACGCGAGAAGGCAAATTTAACGGAAAAAACTTCGCTTATGACGCCGATTCTTATAAACCCGTAAAAGACAGGGAAAAAGCGGTAGTATCTCGATTAAAAGAAGGTGAAAGTTACACACGTTTTGCTAAATACCGGTTGGAAGAACTTAAAAGCATCAGCAAACATCACTACGATAAGTGGATCCATAGAACGTCGGGTATACCGTTCAGTCTACACGCACCGGTACGCTTACGATGGAACGGATGTTGTCCCACTGTATCTTCAACGTCTCGTAATTTTATTCATCCCCGCAGAGATCGGCCTTTGACCGTGAGAGAACTCGCCGCGTTGATGGGTTGGCCGAAAAACTTCACACCTATAGGCCAAAGCCCGATCGCCCAAATAGGAAAAGGCGTAGTCCCAGCCACAGGTGAATGGTTCGCTGAACAGATTAAATTATACTTAGAAGATTTTTGGAAAGATGAAGACTTCGAATCAAGTTACAACAACAAAAGTAAGCGATGGGTAGGCAACACCTTTGCGAAAACGAATAAACCGATCGAAAAGATCTTTAGACTCACGAACTACATACCACCTTTTAAGGAGACCTCTAATGTTTAATTCCGTAGATGAGTTATGGACGAACGCTGTTAGGTGCTTGTTGACGTATGGACGCGAGACTCCGAGCCGAGTCGGTAGTACTAAAGAAATACTTGGTTTTTCTACTGGGCTCGTTTCAATCGACAAGACGTTTTTGTTGAACAGACGACGTAAGTTATCACCGACGTACGCGTGTGCTGAATTTCTTTGGTGCATGAAGCACACGAAAAACATCAAAATGATAAAAGCGTACGCGTCCCAGTACGAAAAATTCGCTGAAAATGACGAGGCGTTCGGCGCCTACGGTTGGCGATTTTATGAAAATTTGACGCAAGACTCTACGAAAATGACTTCACAATTTGAGCTATTGATTCGACACCTGAACGAAACACCAAACTCGAGGCAAGCGATCATAACGCTATGGGAAGCTGATGACTTGTCTCACGCGTATAAAAAGGATCGTAAAGATCTGCCGTGTACGTTATCGATGCAATTTATAATCAGAGACGACAACTTGCATCTGATAGTGACGATGCGAAGCAACGACGTGTGGCTCGGATTACCCTACGACATATTCGCTTTCACGTGCATCCAGCGACTCGTCGCAGACACGTTAGGAGTTCAATGCGGCACGTATACACATCAAGTTGGAAGCTTACATCTGTACGAAAAAAATCGACAAGCGGCAAGTGAATCCCTCAATAAGGTAAGACGCGTTTCTTCTGTCAACGCGTGTCTTAAACACGGTTGGTTCGCAAGCCACCGATCAGGAGAAGCTTATTGGAAAGCTCAAATTCAAAGAGCTTTACTCGCCGAGGACCGTTATCGAAACGGTCTTGACGGTTCTGCAGAACAAACAGAGTTGTGTGACATGCTTTACGACGCCGTGTCTTGTTGCGCCACGCGATTCGGTTGGGAAAAACCGATACATTCACCGATACTATGCGAAGCGTGTAAAAACTTTACAGTTAAGGAGAACAAGCATGAAACGGAATAAATTTCAAAGGGTTCAACTACCGAGACAACTGGGTCTAAACGCTGAAAACAGTGTTCTTGTGCGGTCTATGACCGCGTTGCGAAGCAGTCCTTTCGTAAAGAAAAGAAATAAATTTAGCGTCAGGACTTACTATTCTGAAAATGAAACGAAAAAGTCTCCTCACCTCGTAACGACGAGTGAGAAAACTTTGTTCAAAAAGGCACCAAAATTATTCAAAGACGGACTATGGTTGATAGTCGCTGATAAGATCGACGCTAAAGATTGCGAGTTTAGAGGATGCATCTGGATAACTGATAAAAATAAAGCCATAGTAGAAATCGCCGTCGGTCCAGGCACCGTTCGTACTGTTACGAACAAGACTAAAATTGATTTAAGATATGAGTTATCGCCTTCGCAAGAAACAACGAACGTGGAACTCAATCATTGCGTAGCTCGATGTAGAAGTCTTAAACTAAGAAGCCTCATATTTGAATTTTCTTATTATAACATTCAAATAGGCTGGAAAAACGAACGATTCATCTGCTGGGAAATTACTGACGACGGAACCCACCAGTGTCGCCTTTTTAAGGAGCGAAAGTGATGAACAGATATACAGAAAAAATCGAAATCTTTATAATGATGGGTAAACTACTCGTGTCGCTTTCAACTTGTAAACGTCTACAGGTCGCGACCATTATATTTCCGACTGATTGTTCGTCCGTGTACGCGATAGGCTACAACGGTCCGTCACGAGGTCTACCCAATGACTCGTGTAGTAACGTCAAAGGAAAATGTGGATGCGTTCACGCCGAGATCAACGCAATAGCAAAGTTTAACAACGACATCGCTAAACCAAGCTTGCTATATTGTACCCACACGCCATGCCGACCTTGTGCGAGTTTAATTTTGAATTGCGCAACCATAAAAGGCGTGATATGGTCTGGTGAGTATCGAGATTCTGAAGGCATAGACTTGATAAGGTCTACGGACATGCCGACAGTGGCAGAACGCGGCCTTAACTTCGCAGACGAGCAACTTGAGTATTGGAAAGCATTATGAGAGGCGTGAAAGGAACAGCGGGTCAAGAACAATCAGAAATGATAGATCAAAGATTTGGACAACTCTTAGTCTTGAGCTATGACGAAGAAACTTCTAAACGATCCGATCGTTATCTATGTCGCTGCGATTGCGATGAAGAAAAAGTCATAGGTGGAAATAGTTTACGAAGAAGACATGCCGAAAGTTGTGGATGCTTGCAACGAGAATGGGCAAGTAAAGTATGCAGGTCTGGTAAAAATCATCCAAACTGTTCTCACGGGTTTCGTGTAGGATTTAAGAAATTTCGTAAAACGGTTCGTGAACGTGATAAAGCCTGCCAACACCGCGGTGAGCATAAAGGGCCGCTCGAGGCGCATCATCTTGATGGCAACCATGACAACAATGATCCAAAGAACGGTGCATTATTATGTAAACGGCATCATGGAATCGTTAGAGCAAACGGTAATACGTGGAGACCTCATCATGATTCATTTTGAAAACGGGGGGCGTTTAGTCCAAAGCTTAAACGAGTTACCGAACCTCAGAAACGCTAAAAATCTGTATCTCGATACCGAGACTACGTCTTTTGATCGAAAAGAAAAAGCGTTCAAGCCATGGCACGGGCACCGAATCTGCGGAGTAGCGGCCACTGCTGACGAAAAACAAGGAGCCTGGTACATACCCGTTCGTTGTAATCACGAAAAATGGAATCTACCGCTTGAACCCGTGATTCGTTGGGTAGACGACACCATTAACTCCTGTGAAGATTGGGTGAATCACAACGTTAAGTTTGACGCTCATTTTTTGAAACAAGACGGAATCAATTTTAACTGCAGACTGGTCGACACGAACACGCTCGCGAAGATAGTTAACTCAGACAGATTCTCGTATGAACTCGGGGTCTTGTCTCGCGAGTGGCTCGAAGAAGACACGTCATCGTACGAAGACCGTCTTAAAGCGCATCTTACTGGCTGCAAGAGCAAAGACTACGGCGACGTGCCCGGCGACATGATTGGAGAGTACGGTTGTCAAGACGTGATTACGAATCGAAAGTTGTATAAGTATTTGTTGAGACGACGACACGAACAGACAGTGAAAGTATGGGAAACAGAAATTTTATTGACCCCGGTCTTGTTCGACATGGAAGTCACGGGTCTCCATGTCGACCTGCTTGAGCTCCAAAAAGAACAGTTAAAAGTGTTGTATCAATTATCAAAATTAGAAGAACAGTTACACGGCTTAACAGGTTTTCCGATAAGACCGCATACTAACCCGGACTGTTACGAAGCGTTATGTAACAAGTACGGTCTACCAGTTTTGGGACGCACTGAGAAAAAAGAACCATCTTTTGACAAAGCTGTAATGATCTCTTACCGTGCACATCCGCTTGTAAGAGATTCTGAACTACTGACTAAAATCGTGACAAAGATACAAAAATATAGAAAATTACACACGCTTCATAGTTTCTTTATCAAACCGTACATAGAGCATCAAGTTGACGGCGTCATGCATCCGGATCACAACCAATGCGTAAATACCGGTCGTTTGTCATGCCGACGACCCAATGCTCAACAACTGTCGCTTGAAGCGAAGACCTTAGTTCATCCACCGAAAGGCGAAGACGTTCTCAGTTGGGACTACAAACAAAGTCAATTTCGTCTCATCGTTCATTACATTAAAGACCAAAAAGCCATCGAGGCGTATCGCAAGGATCCTAATACCGACTTTCATCAGTGGGTGTCTAGTATGTGTGGGATTCCTCGCAAGCCTGCGAAAAACGTAAATTTTGCGGTAGCCTTTGGAGGTGGAAAAACACGAGTAGTATCGATGCTCGCGTTAGACATGGAGCTCATGAAGAGAGTAGCTGACAGAGTCGATGAACTCGTCGTTGCTGGAAAAATAAATCAATCTCAAAAACGGCAAGTTTTTGAGTTGTTATGTAACAAAAAAGGCGAAGCGGTCTATCAAGAATATCATGACACATTGCCGGGAATCAAGCGAGTGTCTAAAAATGCGTCAAATAATCTCGTATCTCGTGGATACGTATTCAACGCCTATGGGCGTCAAAGACACTTGCCAGCGAGACTGTCTTATCGGTCGTTTGTCTCAATAATTCAATCGTGTGAAGCAGATATGATTAAAGAACGAACTGTAGCGATCGCTCCCAGATACAACTCGTACGTAAAAAACTTAGGCATCAACATCTTTGCGAGCGTCCACGATGAAACGGCTCAATATGTTCCTAAGGGTCTAACTAAAGACTTAAATGTTATGAAAAAATTACAGGCGTTGTTTGAAGACGTAGGATACTATAAATGGGACAGTGAAAACTCTAAATTTGAAAAAAATAAGACGAACTTTCGCGTGTCGATGAAAGTAGGGTGTGGAGCGTCAAGCAAAAACTGGGCGATTGCGTCAAGCGATGAAGGGAAAATAAAATTATGAGTTGGATGTCGATGAAAAAATTACCACCTCTTCGATGGGATGAGCCGTATCCTCTTTTCAATAGAGTATCTCTCGAAACGATCGGTCGCTGCACCCGTGAGTGCGTCTTTTGTCCTTCAAGACTTCGTACCAAAGAACAACGAGGTATTATGAGCGATGAAACGTTTAACGTGATTGTGTCTCAATTATACGATCTCGAGTTTGACGGCACACTACAACTGTTTTATCTTGGAGAACCGCTTCTCGATAAAGATTTAGTCGAAAGAACTCGCCTCGCTCGAGAAGCTTGTCCTCGGGCGAAGCTACTCATCGCAAGCAACGGCGACTTGCTCAAGCATGTCGAGCAGATCGAAGAACTCTTTGACGCGGGACTAAACGTGATCAACGTTGATTGCTACGACGAACAAGTATATGACCGAGTGGTCGATCTCGCCGTTGACACAGACGTCGACGTACTGACTGAATGGGACAAAGTACGTTGGACGAGTCCGTCGTCTCGTGCCAAAGTCATTGCGGTGATTGACGTGAGTAAACCGAAGACGCACAGACACGCGAGCTGTCATACGTATCTGGTTCCTGAGATCGAACGAGTTCTTAAAGAAAATGGAATGCTTGCTTTGAAAAAACAAAAATGGTGCGCACAGCCTCATCGACGATTAGTCGTATGGTGGAGCGGCGAAGTCGTGTTGTGTTGCGTCGTCACGCCGCTCATCAAAAATCCACCGATCGTGGGCACGTACAAAAACTTGCTTGAAGCGTGGAATAGTCCAGCGATGCGCCGATATCGTTTTCAATTACAAGAAGGAAACAAACAAGGAGTATGCGTCGATTGCTATTATCGTCACGCGTATCCTCACGTGGTAAGACGAATCACAAAACCGCCGTATTAAGGACGCTAGGGCCGTTTTGCGAAAAGTCCAAAAGGTTGTTTTTTCTTCTACAAGGTGTTTAACGATGACACAACCGGTTTTAGAGTTACAAACGAATGCAGACGAAAATTTTATCTCAGGTTTAATGCAATTTCTTTATACGTTTAGAGGCCTCCACAGGCCGGTGGAGGCACTTATCGGTCGACCTGTATAGTATATCAAGTACGGTCAAACGACACGACCTGGGTCAACTAGAGGTCTATACCACGGGTCTGAGATTATTTCAAAACCGTCCTTGTTGACGAGTAAAATTGAAAACAAGGTCTAACCCGTGGATATACCTGCATTTGTGAAACAATATGATAAAAATTTTATTTTTTCGTTGACATGCTTTTAACCGTATGGTATAATATAATTAGAATTGAATTTGATCTTTGACAATTAAATAATACGGAGTCAGATACATGGCTTGAGACTGCGACAACAGTCGAATGGGCGAACGGCGAGATGCGACCCGCCAGAGTATTACGCAACAAATTCAGACGTCGTAGTAAATTCGGAAACTGGTGCTGACGATGGCCGGCCAGAAACGAGAATATGTTATCTCCTAACAAGTCGAAACCCGCGATAGCCATATCGCGGTTCTACGGACTTGAGTAATCCGTACTGATGAGACAGACTCAAACCAAATTCATAGGAGATTGAAAATGGCAACTACGACAAGAGAAGGTTCAATGAACGATTTAAGCAATGAAATAACCTTGCTTAACGGCGACATCGATAATGCTTGGATGAACGCTCGAAACTCTGGTGGGAAAGCATCGCTTGAATGGAATCGAATGGAAGAAATCGCGTTTATGGAATTGAAACGTGATTCGACATCGATAATACTTGCTTTACTCAACGGTGATAAAACTGTCAGTGAAATTTTGGAAGTTTTCGAATACCAAGTCGAACGTTATATCGATGATCTCGTGGGCATGGGTGGTTTTGATGATCATAAAGGACCTTGGATTTGCAATTCGACTTCAATCGGTAGCAGACAATTGGCCCTTGTCGAATGCAACACGAAACGGTGGGAAATAAAGAAATTGAAAAAATTGATTAAGAAACTATCATAAAGTCGAAACGCCGGAACGGAGTCCGGCGTCTATCGGATCGGCATTCCGATACTGATGAGACAAGCCGAACGAATTCATAGGAGATCTAATCATGGCAAGAATTAAGGTACAACAAATTCAGAGAAGAAGCTGCACGAACAATGTCGACGCGCTTTGGGTCATCACTCGAAAAAACAAAGTCATCGGCACGATCAAGAGGTTGTGCGACGGACCGAAAATGTATTTTGCTATTCGCCGAGGAATTGCGATAAGTATCTGTGCTTCGAAACTGCGAGCGGTAAGGGCTATCGCGTCGTAGGTCGAAACGTCGGAACGGAGTCCGGCGTCGCGGACGGATTGACTATCCACCGCCTGAGGAGACAAGTCAAATTTTTAACTCTTTATAGGAGATAGTTTCATGGCAAAGGTAAAGAAAAGCACAAAGAAGTCAGCAGCACCCGCGATACCGAGTAGCGTGGAACAGCTTTCGCTTATGATTGAAAGCGCCGGTAATGTTGACGTTCCTGGTGATCTGCAGGAACGATTCGCTCCTCAAATCGAGCGAGTCGCGAACCGGCTCACTAAAATCGCTGCGAATTTGGTGAAGGCGATCGAGCTCGGTACCACCAAAGCAGAGCGAGACGCCAAGAAGAAGGAACGAATCGCTAAGCGACAGGAAAAGTTGGAAGGCCAACTGCAGGCCACACAAGCCAAACTTGACGCTTTGAAAAGCGATTAACTCGTTGTTTGAGTTAAGTCGAAACGCCGGAACGGAGTCCGGCGTCTATCGGATCGGCATTCCGATACTGATGAGACAAGCCGAACGAATTCATAGGAGATCTAAGATGAAAATAGAAGTAGACGCTAAAATATTGTTAACGATACCCAGACCCGCGGAAGAGGAAACGCCTGAAGATTTTGCACTCAAAGTCGAACAGCATCTAAACGGTTTGCAACAGTTCGTGATGCCAGGGTCAAAGACGCAAATAGGAATTCGAGTGCATATAGACGGAAAGTCACCGAGAGTGACGTAACTTCAACTTTTATGAGAACGCAGGGCACGCTTCGGCGAATCACATGTGATTTGTTCCTCCCTCCTTTCCGTCGTTGCATGGATCTCTCAAGGTTGTTGTGCAGCAAACAAATCGCCTTTTTCGCCTTGCTTTGCGTTCTCACTTTTTGAAAGGAGAAAGGGATGAAATACTATAGGCTATCTTTCAAAGATAAAATCGTTGGGTTCAAACGCAAACTGGAATCAGGAACTACTGAATATCTGGCTTTGACAGGTCACTATTGGCGCCAGAAAAAGCTTAATTCCGACGCTGAAATTTGGCTTGGCTCGGCAAGCCACCTGTAGGAATTGCACAGTTGAAAAGAGAGTAAATCACAGCCCTGACCGGTTCGCAGGTTCGACTCCTGCACGGGGCATTGTGCGACAAGGCATTAATCGATTTTACTAAAGGAGTAGAACAATGTTCGCAGTCGTAGAAACTACCGTACCAGATAATGAAGTCACAGACGTGATTCTGTGTAACACCGATGAAGAGTATGCTGAGTATCTTCAAGAGCGCTTCGACTTGTCTGAAGAGGACGCGGCTGAAGTAGCTGAACATCATTCGGTCTATCTCACGCCAGTCTATAACGAAGATGACAGTGTCGAATGCTGGCAAGAAACAACCGCTAAATCGACCGCCGAGTGTCAACTCGTCAGGATGAAGGTGACGGACAAAAGGGAATAGGGTAGGTCGAAACGTCGGAACGGATTCCGGCGTCCGCGAGTAAAAGCTCGCGCTGACGAGACTCAAACGAATTCATAGGAGATTGAATTATGGATTTCAAAATTTCAAAAGACCCGTACGATGTCGCCGTTCCTGACGACTTCAATTTTAAAGACTACAAGACCCTGAAGAAGAAAAACTTCAAGGACGACGAGCTGTATTATCGCCATCGAGCCGAAGAAATGGAGTTCAAGAGGGAGGCGTTCGTCGTCAAAGCGGACGAAGCTAAAAGACTCGGTTCGTCTTCAGACCGACGCAAAAAGAAGCAAATCGTCAAGCTCCAAGTTAAAGTAACCGAACTCAAACAATTGCTGACAGATCGAGGCATCGATGTAGAAGCTCTTTTGAAGAAGTAACGGTCAAGTCGAAACGCCGGCACAGTGCGGTACGCCGGCGTCCGTCGCTAAGAGGCGGCGCTGATGAGACTCAGGCGAAGTCTTGTGAATAACTTATAGGAGATAGTACGATGAAAAAGACGGTGATGGTAATCTGTTTGATGCTGACACAAAGTGCAATCGGTTTGACGCCAATTGGAAATCCGACAGTAAAATCTGGACACGATGGATGGCAAGCAACTTTTAATTATTTGCATTCTTCGCAGGACGTGGAACTATACCGTTACGGATTGACTACAACAGGAGACATTACGGTCAACAATTTTCTGGGAGAGATTGGCGGAAATGTAACAGAAGATTGGTATCTAGGATTCCTTATGGGACTTGGAAGATCGGATATTGATAATGTCGAGTTTATCGGCGTAACGGTCGGTGCTCGTGCAAGGCACACGTTTATTCGCAAAGAAAAAGTTGATTGGTCTTCTTCGATCAACGTATTCCTTTCCAACTTTGCTGAAGATGTATCTTTGCCGGGCTTTCATCAAAAAGCCGAAATCGATGTTACTTATATGGAGATGACTGTTGCAATCGGTCCAGTACTTCACGTGACGGATGACGTAGACTTGTACGGCGGACTTGGTTTTCATTATTTGAGTGGAACAGTGGATGTCAACGCTCCAGGATCGAAATTGTCCTTTGACATAGAAAAGGACTTTAGTTTAGGAGGCTTCATTGGATTATCTGTCGAAATGAGTGAGCATAGTAGCTTCGACATTGAGGCTCAATTGTTCGAGGATGCAAAGGCGATATCATTCCGATTCAACTATCGTTTTTAATTCAATAGTCGAAACGTGGCACGGAGGCCGCGTCTCGCGGGAAACGAACCTACCGCGGCTGATGAGACAGGTTCAAACAATGACAACCTTATCACAAGGAGATCCAAGGATGGCAAAGAACAAGAAAAAGAAAGATCGACAGCCGGCGAAGCCCGAAGTAAGCACAACGTCGACGAAATCCGCAGGGAAGACCGTGTTTGAGTCGGTGGGTAACAAAGACTCTAAAGTGTACCCGTTTACTGCGACAACGCCTAAGGGTTTTGACTTCAAAGTGCACAAGTCTCTGAAAAAGAAAGACTTTACAGCAGATCATCTGTTCTTCGAATTCCGGGCTATCGAGATGGACAGAAAAGCCGTGGCTTTTCGTAGGCAAGCCGAGGAAGCCGAGAAACTCGGGTCCGTCAAAGACCGCGGCCGGATGAAGCGGCTCGTCAAGCTCCAAGACAAGATGGCTGAGCTCAAGCAGCAGTTGGAAGCTCAAATAGGCGTAGACGCCGTCAAAGACATACTGAAAGCCGCCGAAGCCGCCGAAGAATAATCGCTTTAATAAGCGAGCAGCGGGCGACACGATTCATTGGGATTGGCATTCCGATATTGTCGAGGGTCGCCCGCTGCCCTTCATAGGAGATGAAACGATGACGCCCTCAGAAGTAAAAGAGTATATTTCAAGAATCAAAGAAAACATGGTAGAGGAAAGAGTCCTCATCAAAGCCTACCAAAGAGACCGAGACGAAAAGAATTATATCGAACGAACCGCGAAACAAAGAAAAATCATAGCGGAGGCCGTAGAATCCTTGGCTTTGATTCAAAGAGAATATGACGACTCACCTGATAAAATAGCAAAAATCGAACAAAAGATGAAACGTGAAAACAAGCGCCTCGTTGTTTTGAACAATTACGAAAGAATAGAACGATTAAAGAAGATTTTTCATCAACTAGCAACAACATCGAAGGAGATTGATGATGGCAAAACAAATAGTGATACGCCAGGGCAGAGACAAGATTGAAATTCGTGACGTAGACGGCGATTTAATTTGTGACATAGTCGTGGCTGACAGTTCGCGAACTCTTTCAGTGAATCTCAGCATTCAAGCTGATCGAAAGTACGCGATCGACAAAGTACAGCAAACAGATCGTACTGCGGTTATCGATGTATAGGAGATAATAAATGTCAAGAAGGCCAATAGGCTATAAACGACAAGAGACGATCAGTCAAAAATTCGGGCGACTCTTAGTTTTGAACTATGAAAAAGAAGTTTCTGAACAAAGAAGACACGCTTATTATCTTTGTCGTTGTGACTGCGGCAAAGAGCTCGTTGTAAGTGGAAATTTTTTACGAACTAAACATACGAAGAGTTGTGGATGTTTACGACAAGATACGATGCGGGAAATTAGAAAACAAAGCCAATTTGGTGAAAAGAATTCAAATTATCTTTACGGCTTTACGGCTGAGTCGAGAAAGTTTAAGAAGATTGTTCGCGCTCGTGACAGGACCTGTCAACACGACGGCGAACATAAAGGCAGACTCGAAGTACATCACCTTGATGGAAACAGATATAACAATGACCCAAAGAACGGATCGTTGTTATGCCGAAGACACCACGTAACAGTTACGATGAACGGCAACGTGTGGAGATCATAAAATGTTATTGATAGACGTGTCCATGTTGGTCAGACGCTGTTACGCTAAACTAAGTTTTCTCACGAACAGTGAGGGTGTCCCTACCGGAATAGAATTTGGGACCCTAAGAACATTAGAGATGTTGCAGAGAAAGTATCCCGACCAAGAGATCGTTCTTTGTTTCGATTCGCCCAAGTGCTTCAAACGAGAGTGGTGTTCTGAGTACAAGGCGAATCGAAGACAACTCGATAAATCATTTTACGAACGTTTCGAAGAATTCAAAAAATTTCTAAGATGTCTGTATGCGAACTTGGAAATAGAAGGACTCGAGGCCGATGAGCTCATGTTTTCTATCGCAAAAACGATTCCGGGTCTGCATTTCATCTATACCAACGATCACGACTTGCTGCAAGCGATAAGTCTTAACGTGAAAGTATTAAAATCGTTTCATTCAAAACGGTTCGTATGGGACGTCGACAAAGTCAAACAAGAATACGGAGTAGACGCAGCAGCCTTGCCGACATACTTCGCCTTCACGGGTGACAAAGTAGACAATATCACGGGAGTGCCGCGGATTCCTAAACACTCCTTGGCTTGCCTCATCAACTGGACTGTGGACTGTGAACTGTCGATTGACGAGATGCTCACAGAAATTAAGACCGCGGGCTGGTCGCCCAACATGAAGACTGCGATCGCAGAATTTATCGACTCGGGTCGTTGGCATCTTAATTATGAGCTCATAAAATTGAAGACGATCGATGAACTTGTTTTTTTCGAACTAACGAGAGACGACGATCTCGTGATCAATAAGTTAAAAGAATGGGAAATTTATTCGCTTTTAATCTCAAAGAAATATAACTTAATCGGTAACGATGAATTCTAAATATGAAGTAGTAGTTATGCAATTATCTGGAAAAGTCTATTTCTGGACGATTGAAAAGGACGGAGTCATAATCGCTTCATCGTCTTTGATAGATACTAAATCTATAATTACAAGAGAGGCAAAAAGTATGGCCAAAAAAATCTTGTGTCCTCTTATAATTTCAGAACGAACGTGATAGGAGATAGAATGATAATAGGCTTCACAGGATCACAGCGGGGTATGACGGAGAAACAGAAACGAGCTGTGACGACGATATTGTCACGGTTGGCCGCGACTACGATACACCACGGCGACTGCGTCGGAGCAGATTTTGAATTCGACAGCGTCGCCCGGACGCTTAACTTCAACATAGTCGTGCATCCGCCGATCAATCCTAAGAAGCGAGCGTACGTCGCGAATGACGATAATACTACGCACCTGACACCAAAACCTTACAAAGACCGTAACCGTGACATAGTTGACGCGTGCAACTTGCTCGTAGCGGCTCCAAAGGGACCTGAATGTTTACGGTCAGGAACGTGGAGTACCGTGCGCTACGCTCGCAAGAAACATAAAACGATAGTAATCGTGGAGCCGTGATGAAATGGATGCCAAAGACATACATGATTTTGATAGGAGATAAGAGGAACCCGATGAGAAAACTGATTGAACACGTGATGAAAAGATTTTTTGTGAAAGAAAAACGCTCAAAGCTCGAGTGCGTAAGAAAAAGCAAGTGTCCCGATTGCCACGCGAAGAATAGCATGCTCGAGGGACCCCGCGGTGGTATGAACGTAAACGTAAAATGCAAAAACTGCGGAAGCAAGTTTAATGTCACGCCTTTGGGAACCATGAGAATATGACGCTATGGACGCACGAGAGATTGCGACCCAAGAATTGGAAGGGTGAACTAGCTCTTTGGAAGCAATACAAGTTCAACGGACATAGGTTCACGGTCTACAAGCAACAAGACGGAACGCTCGTCGGCTTCGAGCGGGAGATACGACCCGACCGCGAGATGACCGTCTTACGGCCGAAGATAGTCGAATATGACTGGTGGAAAGCTCTTGAACCGATTCCACCGATGAGTAGCGTCGACGGTGAACTCTACGTGATTCACGGAAATGCAGGCGACGCGGCCCACGCGATTGCTGAGTGTCTACCGACGCTCGAGTTCATGCCGTTCGCGGTGCCGCGGTGGAAGGGTCGAGACGTAAAATCATGGAGCCTCCCGCAAGCCCGTGAGCACGTAAGAGGGTGGACTGAACTTGGGTTTGCTCCGTTCTTTACGTTGCAAGATCACGACACGTTTGAGCTGCTCTGCAAAGATGCTGTTGACTTAGACATCGAAGGCTGGGTGCTCAAGAACTGCAACTATGAAGAGTGGTGGAAGGTGAAGCCCCAAAAAACAATAGACGCGATCGTGACCGGGTTCAAGGAAGGTAACGGTAAGTATCTCGGAGGGGTAGGAGCCCTCAAAGTAAGCGTCTACATCGATGACAAATTTCGAGAAATCGCGAGCGTCTCTGGAATGGACGACGCCACTCGTTGGGACATCGACGAAGACGAAGACCTCGGTCGCGTGTGCGAAGTAGAGTATCAGGAGTTGGGAAATAAAAAGCGTCTTATACACGCTCACTTTGTCAGATGGCGCGACGACAAGCCTGCTGATCAGTGTACGTATAACTGGAGCGACCTATGAAGAAGAGCATCAGAGACTCACAGGAATACGAATCGTCGCAGATACACTACGACAACTACGCTCGGAGCTTGTTGCGAAATTTTTCCGCTCACTTTTTTCGTTGGTCTTTCGCTCGTCGCCTGATCCAACCGTCCGACGACGTGCTCGAAATAGGATGCGGCGTAGAATATCCGCTGGTAGAAATCATGCTGGGTAGCTCTCCAAGTCCGAGATTGAACACTTATCACGGAGTAGACATAAATTCTCTACCAGAGCACGGCAACAGCCGGGTAAGTCTACAAGGCGATTTTAATTTCGTCAAGCGATGGAAGGAACTTTATCGTGGAGACTTTTTTAGATTTAGCATGATCGTTCATTTCGAGGTCATCGAACACATGCTGGTTAAAAACGCGCTCGGCTTGTTACAGGGATGTCATAAGCTTCTCCAAGAAGACGGACGCATGTTGATGTCCACGCCGGTCTACGACGAGCGTCGTCACTCGTCTCGTCACGTACATGAGTATACGACGCCTGAGATGAAGGACTTACTCAGCGAAGCGGGATTTAAAGTCGTCTCACGCTTTGGGACTTTCATGGACGTGAAGTATATTTCAAAGAGCGACGACGCCGCGGTCGTGTTGATATTCGATCGTTTGAAAAAGTATTTTGACAATGACGCGTTGAGCTGCTTCTTTGCTCCTATGTTCCCAGATCAAGCACGTAACTGCCTATGGATGTGTGAAAAATCATGAAGAAGCCGACTATCCTAATTTCTAAGATGGGAGCCGTGGCCTACACGACGGAATACAACAAGACTCGTGAAGCCCGACGAAGCAGCGCCGGAGAACAGGGAACTACCGATGCAGTCGTTGAACACCTTCTCGCAAGAGGCGACTTACGAATCGTGTATTTTGGGCAATGGCGGGGTAACGTACCCAAAGACATGATCTACGTCCAATCAGACATCAAGGGTTTGACTGATTGGACTACGAGCAAGGAACAGAAAAAACGCTGGGCGAACGACCTCGAGCGAGTAGTCCCACTTGAACCCAGGGCGTACGTCACGATAGCCGGATACGCTTCGAATTTTTCCATCATTGACAATCCAAGGTTCGTGACTGTGCAAGCCTCGGCTATACGATACACAGCGCCTCTCATCAACGTCATGCAGACTTGTAAGCTGCCGAGGATAGTGATCGTCAATGACACGCGAAATTATCCCAAAGAGGGCGAAATGTCGTATGGTTGGGATTGGGTCAGACCTCGAGCGTTATTGTCTCAAAGAACGAAGGAATGGTCTCGCATCGTATCAGGTAAAAGATGGAACATTCATGAAGTATACTCCGCCGCAGAAAATTGGCGGAAGTTTTCACGACTGCCGAAACAAGAAAAGACGTCGCCGGTGACCGTCGTTAGTCACGCGCACATGAGCGACGGAAAGAGACTCAGAGGCTACGACGCGGTCTGGAGAACGATTCTCGCAGGTGTCAATGTAAAAGTGTACGGTAAAGGCTGGGAGCACTTCAGCGGTTGGGACCCAGAATACATGGGAAATTTGGTCACGCCCGCTGAGATCGAAAGGATCCTGGCCAAGAGCAAGACGTGTCCGGTCACGATCACGGGAGGAGATCTCTATACCAACAAGGGACGATTTTGTCTCGCGCAGCGATGTCTGCCTCTGTTCTACGGTGACGGTGGACCCTATACTTACGATCCGTTGGGCAGATACATACCGTTGAACGACAGCCTGCGAATCACGAGACCCGGCGACTTGTTGAGACTCGTGAAGTATTTTGACGAACACGAATACGAACGACGAACTTTAGTCAATCACTTATGGGATGCAACTTCGCCTGATTACCGCCTATTAGACGAGTGCATCGACGACGTGTTACGGGGCCGTGACACGGAAACAGAAGAATGGCACCAAAAATACGGAGGGTACAGATCGTGAGCAAAAGAGCAAGACATCACGTAAAAAATGTTGTACGATTATCGAAGGCTCAAATCAAGAGAATGCAACGGTTCACGGCTCGGCGGTGCGGACGACATCGTCTAAAGAATCTTGACGAGGACGTGTTCTTGAAAAAGCTCGTTAAAATGGCCCGAGAATACAGACACGACGGTGACCACGTCGAAGTGAGAGACTTCGTTCAACACTGTTTTCGAGAGGCGAACAAGACGCCTCCTACCGATGAAGAACTTGAACCCTTATGAACAAGAGAGCGAGACACCACGTCTTCGCGCTATGTTGACTCGTAACCGCGACTTGAGAGTTCCGAGTCAACATAGCGCGAACCGGTCTTGTTCTCTACTTTTATTTAAGAAGATATGATGGAAAAGATAGACACAGATGCGAAATTTGACACGCTTAGCGAGGACGAGTGGAAAATTATTGACGACGCGATCATCAAGGCGATAAAACGAAAAGCACCGAAGAAAATAAGGAAACACGATGGAAAAAACGAAAACACTTTGTCCGTTCATGAGCCGAGTGCTCGTGCTGCAGTCTAAAGCGGAATTTCACACAGTCGATTGTGCAAAAGAAAAGTGCGAGCTGTGGAAAGGCAGATGTACCGTGGGATCTAAAGCGATCGCTTCTTATCGGTGGGTTGCCGTCATGGACGAGTTCACTTGCGGCCATTGCGCAGCTCATCACGACACGGTCTTCGACCGGTCGCAGCTGAGCGAGTTATCGCCAGACGGACTTCCGCCGCTCCACGGCAAAGACGAATCTCATCCCCTCGCTTGTAGATGCGTCATAGAGGAGGAGGCGTAGAATGACGAAGACTGAAGACAAGACGCTCGCAGTGGGTGAAAGATTCAATCAGAAACGATGGACACCGAGCGTCTCACACACGGATTCTTTCAAGTTGCGTCTCCAGATGGGTTTTTACAATAAGGGCTCTCGCCGAGCGTTCTTGAACTCCCTCAGCGTAGTCTGGGACGAAGGGATCAACCTTCTTCACCCGAGTCCCATACCCGGTGAATGGAACGCCGTTGAAGCTCGACGCGTCGCTGAAATACTACGACCGGAGATTGAAAAGTACGGCACAGTACTACTGTTCGGTGCTCGAGTGTGTCGAGCATTCGACGTTTCTTTCGACGTGCTCAAACGACGAGGCGTCTATCTGCCGCTGCCGCATCCAAGCGGACGCTGCAGAATGTGGAATGATTGTGAATTTTTGAACGAAGTGAGGAGATATTTTCGAAATGCGTGATACTTGCTTCAAAGGTAAACGCAAGGACAACTGTGAATAGATAGAGGGTTTTTATATGCTACATCCATTCGAAAACGATCCAACACCCCGCCCAGTCATCGTAGAGGATCAAGTTCCTCATGAAGTCGTTCCTGAAACGGTCAGTCAATTTACTAGCCGTACAGATACGGTCGGCCAAAAGATATGGGAAGGAAATCTCATTCAGAACGAATCGGGTCGGGTATGCAAAGTTATTTGGCATGCGCCGTCGGCGAGTTTTGACGCCGTGATCGTTAAATCACAACCACACGACAATGCAAAGGGTTTCGCTGTCGTTCGCTGGGACACGCAAGTTAGAGTTATCGGTCATATTTACGACTAAGTGAGGAGATATTTTCAAAATGAACAACACCGTATTTGAAATTATAGAGAATCGTCTAGTCTCGAAGACCCACGATGAAGCAGTCCCAGAAAATGAACCGATCTTCGTCTTACGAGCAAGAGACTCGAAAGCTTTGGGCACGATTCGGTGCTATCAGTCTTTATTTACACCAACGAGCCGCAACTGGAAGATAATCCAAAAGATACTAGAAGATTTTAGTGAGTTCAGACAAAAATTCCCAGAAGAGATGAAGAAACCAGAAGAACTGTATTGAAAGAAAGGACAAATATTATGGACACGATGCCAGACGGTCGACCCGTCGTTTATCTTGGAGACGGCGCCTACGCGATCTATCAGCCTGACGGAGTCATGTTGCATGCCAATCATCATCTCGAACCAACGGACAAAATTTGGCTAGAAAATCACGCGTTGACCGAGCTTAATCAATTCGTGGAAACGTGCAAGAAAGGAAACTGATGAAACTCGTAAGACCCTCAATACAGTTCATGAGCGCGACTCGACTTCCGCTCCACGCCGTCGAAAAAGCCGGACGAACTTGCTACAGGTCAGGAGACTTGATCACCAAAGATTCCGCAGAATTTTTCGTCAGAAAGCTATTGAGCAGCGGACACCTCGCGATGATAGAACACGCTTGGATGTCGTACCGGGTGATCTGCGACCGCGGCATTTCACACGAGATCGTCCGTCACAGACTGTTTTCTTTTGCCCAAGAATCAACTCGGTACTGTAATTATTCTGGAGGCGTGATGTTTATTATTCCGCCGTGGGTTGATCTTAAACCCGGTGAGTACACTTTTGGGAACCCAATGTTGGGAACCACCGTCGCTGAAGAATGGGCCGCATTTCTTTTGAAGCACGAGGATGCTTATTTAAGATTATTAGACAGATGGAGGTGGTCACCACAACAAGCCCGTTCTGTGCTGCCCAACGCGCTCAAGACGGAGATCGTGATCACCGGTAACTTACGCGAGTGGCTGCACTTCTTCAAGCTGCGAACGGCCGCGGCCGCCCACCCGCAGATGCGAGAAGTGGCCGACATGCTTCTAGCAGACGCTCGATCGCAGGTGCCCGTGGTGTTCGAGGACCTATCAAAAGGAGAATAACGAATGAACACCCGATTTCTTAAGATCAACGTTTCGTGCGCCGGCAGATTTCTTCGGAGCATCAGCATCCCGACGACTAAGATCGAGCCAGAATCCGGTCTCATCGGTAAGTCATTCGATGAATGGCAGAAAGAAGCGATCGTGTCGACGTTGGCCCTGTGCAATTACAACGGGAGAAAGGCCGTAAAGACGCTCAAAATTTCTGAACGAACATTTTATCGTCGGTGTAATAAATACGGAATAAGCGTGACCCAGTTACGTAAGGAGAACCGGGATGACGGTAACAGTGACTCAATTCATGCGACCTGATGGGCGCCAAGTAAAGCGTGAACTTGAAATCTCAGACGAGTATAAAGAGAAGTATGAAGAAATTTTGTCGTGCGATGCTCGGTTAACTGCTGAGCGATTGATAGACGGCACAGTATCGCAAACAATCGAGTGTGGAAATTTTGATTTTGCTTTCGCGATTACGACCGGAAAAGATTTCAACGAGAATAAGCAAGCACTTGAGAAAATGATTTTACAATTTGATAGAATAAAATGCATCAAACAGAAGGAGAAATATGCTACCTGTTAATATTAAAGAAAGAATAGATCGGTACGTCCAACAAGGAGTCCCGCTTGGCGGCTTCTTGTCCGCGGTCTTGGCGAACGACTTGTTCGCGGCCGTGACGAAAGCAGACGATGACAACTTGCTAAACTTAGAAAGCATCGTTCGCTACGTCTACGACGTCTCGCCGAGCACGTGTCACGGGACCTACGCCGCCATCGCTAAGTGGCTGAAGCTGCTCGCAAAATACGGCAACGACTTGAACGACGTCCCGATGAGTGAAAGATGATCGCGTACGCCTTGATAATAGTCAACGGGAGCCTGCGCGAGAATTTCATGACTGTCGCGATAGGAAGTTCGGAAATCGGACTGAATTGCAAAGAAGTCAGGCGATTCATTCAGCGAGCGAACAACGTGGGAATTGACGCGGCGTTAGATCAAATTAGACCGGACAACCCAGAGGGCCGAGCGGTGATGAAGATGATGTATGAAGAGTTTAAGGAGAAATTATGAATATAGTACTGGTTCGAAGTTATAAGCACAAAGGCGCGGTATTCCTGAAAGTCGAGCAAAGCAAGAGTCATTTCATCTGTAAGATATACCCGCAAGCGGACGATCGAATCATAAAAAAAGCGCTTGAGTATGTTCCAGCGACGAGGATAAATGACGGAGGTAGAAAATGAACGACACGACTGACGAATTCGTACTCGGCTTCGTCTTCGATTGGGCGAACGGGTTCGTACTTTTACAGAAGTCACTCCATCCTGATTTCAAGGATAAATGGAACGGAATCGGAGGAAAGCTGAAACACGGGGAGGAGCCTTTAGACGCGATGAAACGCGAGAGCAAAGAAGAGACCGGTTTCGTTCCGGCCAACGGATGGGACTATAAGTTCATGTTCGTCTGTCCGGGTGGTGAAATACACGTGTTCAAAGCGGAGACGTCTCTTAAAATCATGGCGAGTTTCACGCTTCGGGAACAACAGACGAGAGTATGCGCAATCCGGCGCCTGCCCATTAAAAAGGCACCCAACTTGGGCTGGTTGATTCCTCTGTGCTTAGAACCTGCGGGTAAGTTAAGGGTAACGGAGATAACGACATGAAAAAGTTCAAGAGTGAATCCAAGTTCACGCGGTGGTTCTGCGACCAGCTACGAGCGGTCAATACCGAGGTCATCGCGTTCGTCGGAAGCAAGATGCAAAAGAGCGGCGTCCCAGACAGGTACGTCTGTCATAAGTCGTTTCGCGGATGGCTCGAGATGAAGCGAAACGACAAAAAGCTTCGGACTAATCAACGAATCTTGATGACGCGGCTCAACGAGCGGTACGACGTGTGTCTCGTGGTGAGGTATCGTGACGATAGGATCGAGATCGAAGACCCGGCGACCGGAAAACTATTGGTAGAGCCGATGGAAATGCGCGTCTTGGCGCGAATGGATATGTGCGCCGTGGGAGGAATCATGATACGACGACTGCGAGACGCGGCGAGGACGAGAAATGGATGACGTCGTTCACGAATTGTTTATATACTTTGGAAGAATTCCACGATGGGAACTCACGACGGCGTGGACGATCGCAGCGCACGATACGACAGACAGATCCGGCTTGACTGAAGAACAGAAGAGGGACGTCCAAATAACGCTGGGAGTTTTGAATTGATATGCTGTGGAAGATCACGATATTTTGTAGCATGAGGACGAGAGAGCACCGCATGAGGAAGTTGGACCAAGATCGCTTCGAGTGTTCGGAGTGCGAGAGCGGGTCGCCGGTCGACGTCTATCTTACGAAGTACTCTAGAGGCGGGATCGGACCAAAGAACATGGTCACGCTGTGCGAGCGGTGCGCCGGGCGTCACGAGATCGTATCGTTGCCCGTCGGTCAAGGTACTAAGTTAAGAAATGAGCGTTTTCAACTGCGTTGAGCGAGATTTTCAATAATGTTAACTTGGGTAAGGTATGGAAGAGAACATGGCCGACAAGTTTATAGTTGGAAACTTTAGTTTCGTTTTTTCGGGCGGCTAGACAGTCGAATAGTTCGATGCATCTACGGGTACGGTCGGGTAAATATAATAGTAAAGCACTTTTAAGTTATTTATCTATATAGGGTTATGCTTAACTAGCTGCATAGTGTTTTTCGACTGTCTAGCCGCCCGAAAAAACGAAACTAAAGTTTCCAACTATAAACTGTTAACTTGGATAAGGTATGGAAGAGAAACCAAAACTTGTTCGCGCTCCGTCCGATAAGCGGGTGTATAGGGACGCGATGAAGACCTTGGATGAAAGGCGGGCCAAACCTCCAAAAGATCCGATGATCGACTGGAACGAGACGAAGACTGAGTACGTGAAGCGCCGCAAGAGAGCCGCCCGAGAAGCATTACTAAACGAGTGCGTTCCCGATAGAAAGTGTCCGCTGTGCGGTGAACACAGACTCAAGTCTACCGAATGGTCCGTAGTAACTCGGCGCCAGCTTTCACGTTTTCAAGACTCGCCGGAGCATCTCGCGACGCTCGAGGAGCATGTTGGAAAAGTCGTATGTAGATCGTGTGTGAAGAAATTAGACTACGCCGCTGGTCATAAGACCGGTCGCAAGAGTTAAGGAGCGACGGTAATGATTAAATCAAAACATTTGGCCCCTTTTCAACTACTTCCATCCCAGTCCGGAGTCTGTCCTGAGTGCGCGGTCGATCATGCCGAGTGTGAGCCGCACAACCAACAGTCGCTGGCTTATCAATATCATTTCTACAACGAGCACGGTCGCTGGCCTAATTGGGGTGACGCGATAGCGCATTGCAGTGACGAGGTCCAGGGCGTATGGAGATCCGCCTTAATAGAAAAAGGCGTCAGTGAAATCGAACTCATTCCGGGAAGATGAGTGAACTTTGTGATCAGTCGCAAGAATTAAGGAGCTACGATATGGAATCAAGAAAAAAATTCAGAGCGTGGGATAAAGCACTAAAGGAAATGCTTTACCCGACATGGGAAGAAGATTTCGTAGGTTTCGTAAAGATCGGGTTTTTTGTATTTCGATCCAAGAAACAGCCAACGCAACGTTCTCCATTGAGTTGGATTCTTAGGCACCCCGAAAGCTTCGATTTGGAACAGTTCATCGACCGCGAGGACATAAACGGCAAGGATATATACGAGGGGAGTATAGTCAGCTTTTTGGAAGATAAGGCCGCGAAGCCTTTCATCGGCGTGATTAAATACGAGCCGATGAAATCCGCGTATTGGATAGACAATCCCGAAACGCGGTCCGCTTTCTACCTATGGGACGCGAACCGTGAATCTACGATAGAAATCGTCGGCAACAGCCACGAGAACCTGGACCTACTCAAAGGAGATTCATCGTGAAATGGACGGACGAAGCGCCTGATAAAGAAGGATTCTATTGGTGCTTTCAATTTGGGACGATGCGAGTAGCGAATATATTCTGTCTCGAAATAGACCGAAAGAAGTGGTACGTAGACGCGGATGACGGCATGCATGTACAAGATATCGAAGCTATATGGATGGGACCCATAGAACAACCAGAGCTACCGAAATGAGATGTTGATACTAGAAAATATGAAGCCTAAACAAGTTGGGCTGGTCGAATGGATCAATTGGATGGGAAACGCTGATCGTCGCATTGATTGCACAGAGATCGGGAGCGTTAAGATCTCAACTGTGTTTATAGGGTTAGTTATGGCCGATCCGCAGTTATTTGAAACGATGGTTTTCGGCGGTCCGTTGGACGGAGATTCGCGACGTTATCGTACGCTTGGAGAAGCCAAGCAAGGACACCACGACCTAGTTGAGAAGGTAAAAAATGAAAGGATCAAAAATGGACAAATTTGAAAAGTACGCACAGACCCAAGCACCGAAACGTCGCATTCGCCGTACTAAGCTTGGAGAGCGAAGGACGTCCGGAGTGACTGCGGTGAAGAAGTCGAAAGCTCGAGCCGGCATGAATGAACAGATGCTAAAGCTTGAGGCAGAAAACAAAAATCTGAAAGCAGAGATCGAGGCCTTGAAGACGTGTGCAAAACAACGCTGATCGACTTACGTATGGGTCGGAGTTCGGGTTACGTTTTAATTGACCGTCGGACGATCTACGGCAATCCGTATCCAATCTCATCGACGTGTACTCGTGAACAAGCTGTCGCGAGATTCAAGAAAGAATTTTATGAAAGGATCGCGAAGGACCGAGTTTTTCGGGCGGCGGTCAAATCGCTACGGGTAGGAAGCTTGCTTGTTGGTGCACGCCGTTGGCGTGTCACGGCGACGTGTACATAGATTATTTAGACAAGGAGAACCCGGGATGATTAAACCAGATTATGGAAGACCGAGTGCTGTGCAGATATTACGCGGTGCTCCGAGCGCTAATTGGCGTAAGTGTCGGAGCTGCGGCAGCGAATCCTTGCACATGGACAACGTAACTCCATGGGTGCTGTGTCCACACTGTAAATCACAAGACACGGGATTAATGAAGGAAGCAACAGAAGAACTACGCCAAGCAGGTAAATAGTAATTAAAAGGAGAACAAGGATGTTCACTTTAGTAGACACGAGATATAAGATCGACAGCAGGAAGCTGCGACTGGCTCGCGAAAAAATCGGTCTTAACATGAGCGAGTTCGCCTACGCGTGCGGCTGGACTCCACAGTATCAATGGAAGTTAGAGAACTCGCGGGTCAACGCTGTGAGCGAGGCTACCAAAAATGTAATCGCGGGTGTGTTAAACCCTTCGGTATAAAAATTAAAACATTTTATAGTGTACAGATTCGTAGTATCAGTGTATAATCTTATTGTTAATAGGAACTAGATATGTCAGGAGCGCCGCCAGAGGGCCACCCGAATCAATGTAAGGCGAAGTCACAGAGGACTCGCCGGAGGTGTAGAAGATGGGCGTTGGTGACCAGCAATTATTGCCAGTTTCACGGCGGACGACGGGCAGCAGCGCTTTACTGCAAGACGGGAAAGAATAGGTTGCCGAGATTTTATTCAAAATTTTTGGGACCCAAGCTGAAGGAACGGGTCGAAGAGCTGCTCAACGCACCGCACGACGAACAAGTGAGTCTGTATGAGGAGCTCGCGATCGCGAGATCGAACGCGTGTCAAGCGTTGAAGCTCGCTCAGCCGTTGTTCGACGACGATTTGAAAGTAGAGTTGGCAGAAGAGACTAAGTCGTTGATGATCCAAACGCTAGGTCAAGCGATGGGTGAAGTAAAGGAACTAGTGCTTGCGGCGTCAAAGCTCGAGAAAGAAGCCAGTGACAAAGTCAGCTTGAAGGTAGTGAATTTGATCGTGATGCAGATAGTATTAGCGATAAATGACGTATGCGGCACGGAACATCTGGGACTTGCTGAGGCCATCAGTAAGGCTATAGACGAAAGAGTGCGTTTGCCGTTGAATGACAAGATAAACCCGGTGATAAAAGTGAGACTTGGGAGCGCCTATACTCATGAAACGTGAATACGTAGTCAGCGGTCCGTGTAGGGGTGGATTAAAACCTAAACCGACTACACCGAAACCGAACATAAAAATAAAAGGACAAGGACCTGTGAAAGTGAGACTTGGAAGTGCCCATAACACTTGACATAGACTGCCCGGATCATTTGAGAACAGTGTTCGATGAGAGACCGTTTCTCAAAGTCCAGAATGACGACGACAATCAGGCACGCGATGCCCTACTGTATTGGTTGGTAGAGGCTCGTCACGGTCTTTGGCTCAGTCAGTTTCCAGACAACGCTAAACAGGTGTTGCAGAACAAGTTCTCGATATATCCAAAGATCAAATTTGATCACGTCACGTTCGCGATGCCAGGCGAATTGCGGGATTGCGAGTACGACCGATGCGTGATCGAAGATCTAGAGTACGATGCGTTGGCGGTCGGGGCTGTCGAGACGCGGGTCCTTGAGCGTGAGTCGGTCGCACCGCTTGACGCTCTCGGGCTCGCGCTTGACGAACGAAAAGAATTGCTTGCGCTCGTGCGAACTGGTGAAAAGGTCCAGTACGACGAGCACCAGCTCGTGGCTTCGATATGCAGGGAATCGTTTATTGAATTTGTCAAAGAGTTTTGGAACGACGTCATCGCTGAGAAGCCCACTTGGAATTGGCATATCGAGTACTTAGCCGGTGAGTTACAGGTTGTGGCAGAACGGGTGTTCAGGGGCCTGCCGAAGAAATACGATCTCGTGATAAACATGCCGCCCGGTGAGACTAAGTCCACGTTGTGTTCGATAATGTTTCCGAGTTGGACTTGGACTCGGATGCCCTCTTCGAGATTTCTTGGAGGCAGTTACACAGCTCCTTTGGCTATGGACTTGTCTCGTAAAAATAAGGACGTGATCACGTGCGTGAAGTATCGAGAGTCCTTTCCAGAGATCGTGTTGAGAAAGGACCAAGCGGCCAAGTCGCACTTCGTGAATACCAAGGGCGGCAGCAGGTACAGCTTCGGAGTACAGGGAACGGTCACGGGGATGCACGCCCACTTCATAGGAATCGACGACCCGTTAAACCCAGAGAGAGCAGCAAGCGAAGTTGAGCTAGCGAAAGCTAACCGGGTGATGAGCGAGACGTTGTTCACTCGTAAGGTGGACAAAGACATCACGCCTACGATTCTGATCATGCAGCGTCTCCATCAAGACGATCCAACTCAACACATGCTCGACACGTACGAGAGCGTGAAACACGTCTGTCTGCCGGCAGAGGACGGCGACGGCGTTCGACCGCTGGAGCTGCGAAAATTCTATAAAAACGGTCTGATGGATCCCGTGAGGCTGTCGAAAGAAACTCTTCGAGCGAACTTCAAAGCGCTCGGCGAGTTCGGTTTTGCCGGACAATTTCTGCAGTCGCCCGTGCCACGGGGTGGCGCGATGTTCAAGCCCGACAGAATCCTCATAGATACAGCCCCGTCTAAGTGGAAGATGAAGATCAGATACTGGGACAAAGCGGGTTCCCAGGGCAAGGGAGCGTTCACCGCGGGCGCGTTAATGGGCGAAGACACGGACGGACGATTCTGGATACTGGACGTAGTCCGGGGTCAGTGGGCCATGGAGGAACGAGAGTCCACGATAAAAGTTACTGCGGTGTCAGACGGACGTGGGGTGTTCGTCTGGGTGGAGCAAGAACCCGGGAGCGGCGGCAAAGACCAAGCAAGTTATACGGTGAAAAATTTAGCAGGTTTTAGAATCGCTGCGGACAAAGTCGGTTCGGGGTCCGGCAACAAGACGACGAGGGCAGGTCCTTTCGCAGACCAAGTCAACGCCGGCAACGTGTACATGGTACGAGCCAATTGGAACAAGGTCTATATCGACGAGCTTCGTTATTTTCCAGCTTCAAAGTACAAGGATCAAGTTGACGCGTCGTCCGGTGCGTTTAATCATTTAACCGAAGGTCAGATGCGGGTAGGAACTATTTAACGTGGATGTGAGCGAGAAAAAATCTCTGTTGTTCAACGCGTTCACTACGAGGCGCGAGCTCTTGCAGCAAATATTAGACGAAGTCCGTGATTTGGACACGGAGTGCGGCTATCCGGCGACGGTGAAAGCGTCTGACTACCAGAACATGTTTGACCGAGACGGAATCGGTACGCGGGTCACGAAATTAATGCCAGAGGAAAGTTGGAACGTAGCGCCCGAGATCATTGAAAACGAAAGGTCAGAGGAGACGGCTTTTGAAAAGGCTTGGAAAGAGTTGAACGAAGAACACCGTTTCTTTCACTACTTGCTCAGGTTAGACGTCCTAAGCGGCATCGGTCGATACGGACTGTTGCTGATCGGAATAAACGACGGTAACAAGCTGAATGAACCGGTTGAAGGAATAGATCTTAAGACTGGAAAAGCGTCTTCGAAATTGCAACACGAGTTGACGTATCTCAGACCCTTGAGTGAAACAGTAGTCATCATCAAGACCAAAGAAACAGACGTCACGTCCCTCCGGTACGGTAGACCGGTGACTTACTCGTTCGTGACTGAGAATCTCGACGGTGAAGCGAGTCCTAACGAATTGATCATACACTGGACTCGCGTGATACACGTGGCTGAGAACAAAACGACGAGTGAAATATTCGGTACGCCTCGGATGCAGATCGTTTATAACTATTTGCTCGACATCAAGAAACTGTTGGGCGGAAGCGCCGAGATGCTTTGGAGGGGTGGATTTCCAGGAATCGCGTTTGAAGTCAATCCTGAGAGGACTACAGCCCTGACTACTGACGAGAAAAAAGATCTCAGGGCCGAGTTTGAAAACTATTCTAACCATTTGCAACGCTACCTCGCCCTCACAGGAGTCACGGCGAAGTCGTTAGACCTGCAAGTGGCCGATCCTCAATCTCATTTTGAAATCCAACTGAAGGCAGTCGGAATAGCTCTTGGGATTCCATATCGAATGTTCTTAGGTGCAGAAAAAGCTGAACTCGCGTCTTCTCAAGACGTCAAAGTATGGAACCGGCGGGTAAAGCACAGACAAGAGACGCACTGTAGTTCTGAGATGTTGCGGCCGTTCATAGACCGCTTGATAACCTTCGGCGTGTTGCCTCCTCCCGAGAAGTACGTGATCAAGTGGGAGAATCTTGACGCGTTGGACCCGAAAGATCAAGCTGAAGTCAGCAAGAGCAGGACCGAAGCGATCGCGAAATACGTGTCGGCGGGCGCCGATTCGTTGATACCTCCGCAGCAGTTCTTAACTGCGGTGATGGGATTCACGAACGAAGAAGCCGAGGCATTTCTCAAAGAAGCCGTGGCATGGAACGACGACAGCGTGAATGAGGATGACTTATAATGATCGAAGTTGTAAAAGATCTTGAAGGCAAGCCTCATTATGTAGGATCGTACGGTCCGCAATTGTTGCTTGATTGTCACGGGTGCGATTCGTCTACTTTTACGAGAGAGAATATTGAGAAGTTTATGTCTGATCTTTGTAAGACTATGGGCATGGACAGAGAGGACTTTCATTTTTGGGACGATCTAGATATACCAGAAGAAGATCGTCAGACTGAGCCCCACGCGAAAGGGACTAGTCTCGGCGGAGTGTTCAAGAAAAAGATCGGATTACAGTTCATAATAACCAGCAGTATCGTGATTCACACTCTTGATGTACTCGAGCGTTGTTATATAGATGTTTTTTCATGTAAAGAGTTCGACGAAGGCGACGTAAAACGGTTAGTTTATGAGCGCTTTAAAGCAAAAAGCATCAGAACTCATTCAGTGTTGAGGAATTGATGGTAAAAGTGAACGCGTCATATTATCGAAAGTATCGTAAAGAAAGAAAGGCCAAAGCAGCGGTTTTGGGAATCGCGGTCAAGGATTTACCCGACACGCGGGGAACAAACAGAGGTAATAAGTCGTGTTACTTTTCTGACAAGCATCACAACTATCTGTATCATGCTGCGCACCGAATTGCGAGGCAGTTTCCGAACCGGAACATCGACGTGAACGAGTTAGTGAACGTCGGATGGTATGGATGCGCGAGATATCACGAGGACGTCACGAAAGAATATCAAAGAATCCTTACTAAGATGTTTCAATTCGCCGTGTCTCAACAGAAAGGGGTCGCGTTTGATTCTATAAATGTTCCGATGTTTGTGGAAAATGCAGACGAGATGATGAATGTTCTTTCCTTTAGAAGAAACGAACGTCTTAGCACTCACGACGATACCGTTGAAAAAGTGTCTGAGATTCTTGAGACGTGTTCGTCTGACGAGAAAGAATTATTGCGACTTCGGTTTTATTGGGGACTAACGCTTAAGGAAATCGGTTGTATATATGAAGTCGGTCCCAGTAATTTGACGATCAAGTATCAGAGACTATTTGAACGCATTAGAAAAAGAGCGTGTGGAGAAGAAACGAGAAGCTTAAGGACGTCTTTAACGACATGTTGATATTGGCTCGAAAAAATCCGTTAAGAATAGATCCGACTCGAACGACGATGATTCGTCGCCAGTTTATGGCGGAGATGACTCGCCGGTTTAAGAAGATCAGACGGGCGATATGGATCTTGGTAGCACAAGACGACGTGTTCGCGCTCAGTCCGCGGGCGTTCATAACGATGGAATCGCAAGCATGGCGTTTTCGGACAGACGCCAGCAAAGTTACGTCGTATCGTGACTGGTTGCGACAGCAGACAGACGCCAACCTGCTGTCAGTAGACGCTCGAGGAGATCCTTGGACCGCGAAGTACGTGGAGTCTTCATATAAAAAAGGAATACAGCGGGCGTACGTGGACGTGAACAAGATGCGACCCGACTTCTATAAGGGCACTCAGTCGCAGTTTTTGCAGGACGCGTTTCACGCTCCTGAGATGCTAAGCAAATTGGAACTGTTGAGCACGAGAACGTTCGAGGAATTGAGGGGCGTGACCGCGGTGATGAGCCAACAGATGAGCCGAACGCTGGCCACTGGACTCGCTCAGGGCCGAGGACCGGTGACCGTCGCTAGGCAATTGGTCAAAGACTTAGACGGAATCACTAAAAGACGGGCGTTAGTCATCGCGAGGACTGAGATCATTCACGCCCATGCTGAGGGACAACTGGACTCGTTCGATAAGCTTGGAATCGAAAAAATAGGCGTGATGGCTGAATGGAGCACAGCGGGTGACTCGGTGGTCTGCGAACGGTGTCACGGCATGGAAGGTGAAGTGATGACGGTCGCCGAGGCGAGAGGGATGATTCCGCTACATCCGAATTGCCGGTGCGCATGGAAACCGACAGAGGAGAAGAGGAAGGCGCCGTAGCATGATAATTCTCCATTTAGAACGCATGGATGGGTGTAAGGCCAAGGAGGGCCTCAAAGTTTAACGCAAGGAGAACGAAATGAAAAAATTACAAAGAATGATCGTCAATTTCACGGGAAATGTTCGCTACGACCAAATAGGAGACAAAAGATATCTTGTTGCTCCCATGGTCATGCTTACCGAGGGCGTTCACGAGGGAAGCGAGGGTTCACTGTTTTATCCGGGAGATGAGATCAGTAAGACGCCCGAAGTATGGAACCACAAGCCTGTGATTCTTTATCATCCCCAAGAAGGTATAAGCGCTTGCGACCCAGTCATACTTTCTAACCGGCAAGTGGGTCTGATAATGAACACTCGTGCGGGAAAGATCACGGTTTCGATAAACGACGAAAAGAAGAAAATCGTTGCTTTGAAGGCCGAAGCGTGGTTGGACGAAGAGAGAATGGACAAGATAGACGAACGAATCTCGCAAGCCATTGAAAAAAACGAGATGATGGAACTGTCTACGGGATTGTTTACTGACAACGAGGCCGAAGAAGGCGAGTGGAACGGTGAAGAATATGACACGATTGCTCGTAACTATCGTCCCGATCATCTCGCGCTTCTTCCGGATTTGAAAGGCGCTTGTTCTATAGAAGACGGCGCTGGATTTTTGAAACTGAACGCCAAAGCTGACAAGATAGTCGTCACAAACAACGCCATGTCGCACGGCAACATTCGTTCGCTCTTGAACAGCTGGTTACAAGAAAAGGACGACGATGTATGGGTGATGGACGTCTACGACGAATTTTTCGTTTTCATGAAAAACGGCAAGCTCTATAAAGGAACTTATTCGATCGTGGACAATGCGATACAAGTCACCGACTCGTTTATAGAAGTCATACAGGTGACCGAGTATCGCACTACAGACGGCGAATTTGTTGGAAATCGAAACGAAGTAAAAAGAAAGGAACTCGAGATGAAGAAAGAACAGACCGTAGATGCTCTGATCAAGAGCACTAGCAACAGTTGGCTTGAAAAAGATCGTGACGCGTTGATGAAGATGGACGAGTCTTTTTTGACGAAAATGACCGATTCAGAAAAACTCGCCGTCGAAAAAGCAGTCGAGAATGCCACGAAAAAGGCCGAGGTCGATGCGAACGAGAAGGAAAAGACGGTAGAAGATTACATCAACGACAAGAGCATGCCGGCAAAGATTCGAAACGTCATTCAAAGCGGCATAGCGACGTACGACGCCGTGAAAAATCGACTTATCGAGCGTCTCACCAAGAACGACAAGAACCAATTCGCCGAAGAAGAACTGCAAGAGAAGGACAACGACGAACTAAAGAAGCTCGTTTCACTCATGACGCCGGGCGACGTCGAGGAGGACGATTTTGAAGCGCTCGGCGTCGAATTGACAGGAAACAAAGAAGAAGGAATGACGAGGCCCTCCGTTGTAGCGTAAATCAAACTAAAACCGTATCAAAAGTGAAAGGAAACGACTGATGGCAAATCGAATTCATTCGAAAGGACCGTTCACCCACGAGGAATACGCCGCGGGTGAAGCAGGCATCTATCCCGGCATGTTGATCAAGCTGGTGTCCGACGGAGACGTGGAGATTCATGACTTGGAAGGCGGCAGATGCGAGGCGATGTTCGCGGAAGAGGACGCGTTGCAGGGCAA
>SDBU01000670.1_pt1 | contig 48478 bp, 55 predicted proteins | sample 2277071 | NCBI WGS metagenome assembly SDBU01 (sample SAMN10397929, study PRJNA504765) | marine sediment metagenome | isolation source: marine sediment core GS08_GC12, 126 cmbsf | place: Arctic Ocean: Gakkel Ridge, Loki's castle | collected 2008
GCTAGTCTGCCCTATAGGGCGGGAAGTAACGGTTTGTCGTCGGGGGAAAGGATTTATTTTAGATGGCGAGCAGATAAAGCTTGCATTTTATTATGATCATAAGTAAGTTAGGGCTGGAAGCAATTAATAAAGGAGAATGAGACCAATGACTTACTCACCTCATTACAACATGGGCAATGATCATTTAGATCAGATCAATTACGATATCCGCAAGCATCGATTGGCACAATGGAATGAAAAAGATGGCCTGCGCCCTGGAGATTTTGTCATTTTAGATGATGGGGAAAGGGTACGTGTCGCGGCCGTCTATGATGATCACTGGCAACCTGAAAGTAAAACTTCGCCAAATACATACTATTTTGGAGACGGTTATTTATCACATAGCGGCGGGCTAGGGACAATACGGCTCCTTAAGTTGTTAGAACCAACAGGCAGTTTTACAAACGGCACAGCATGGATTTTTAATCACAACGACCGAAAAGCCTACAATGATATTAACATTCATGTGCTTTGTCGAGTGTTTAAAGAAATGCCGATATTATAGAGCTGCCAGACCGGTGGGAGCTCGCTACCCCTGCCAGCCGCTATTTACAACAACACGAAAGGCTAATACCATGACTGATTCAAATCACACACCGGGGGAAGATTCAATTTGCGAAATCTGTGGGGATCCTGCGGTAAAGATTATGCTTACTGACCTGCAGCGCCTGCTGCCCATGGCTGAGAAAGTTATAGACCGGCAGAGCGCCTTACCAATTCTCAAAGAAATCTGCATCTCAGGTGGCCAGGCAAGAGTTACCGACCTGGAAACCATGCTGACCATGCCTGTTGCAGACCAGGGCTCCTACACAATTCCGGTAGCACTTTTGAAAAAAGTACTAGCAACAAAACCTCAGACCCTGAAGATTGTGCCTGGCGAAGATAGTCGAGTCACCATCGAGTATGACGACCTGTCCGTAACCTACCAGGGCAAGGATCCCGAGGGTTTTCCGGCTGTGCCTGATGGGAAATTCAAGTCCAGGGGCAGATGCCCCCGGGACCTTTTCCAGGCCCTGGCCATCCAAACCAGCTACTGCTCCACCGACGAACTCAGACCCTCTCTCCAGGGAGTTCATTTGTCGCAAGACAAAGACCAGGTGACCCTCACAGCGACCGATGGCCATGTTTTAAGGCGCTGTAGCGGCCTTCAGGGCGGCAAGGAAGCTTTCCAGGTGATTATACCGGTCAAGCCCTTATTGCTCCTTGGCAAGCTGGCCAGGGGGCATACGGAGGTTGCTGGATCTGCTCGCCATCTTCGTTTCGAACTGCCTGGCGATGTGACCATGTATGTGCGTTTCATCGACGAGAAATACCCGGATGTGGAAGCGGTGATACCCAAAGAGTTTAGCGGCGAGTGGCTGCTGGACCGGGACAAGACCTTGGCGATTATCAAGGCCGCAAAAGCCTTTGCCAGCCGGGATACCCACCTGGCAGTGGTTGATCTAAGTAATGGGCAGACATTGCTGCTGGTCGATGACCTGGAGAAGCAGACTAGCTGGCAGGCACCATTGCCGGTCACCAAACAGTCAGGGGAGCAGATCAGGCTTGGCTTTGACCTGTATCTGTTGGAGAAAGTGTTGCATGGCCAGCAGTCTCCCATTGTGAGGTGGCAATGTACCAGTCCTAATGCAGCGTCCGTAATTACCGAAGTTGGAAAACAGTGGCAGAGCGGTGTCCAGACATCGCTCATGCCGATCAGGCTTAAATAGGAGAATAAATCGGCATCTTAATCGAATTACTGGTGACTTCAATGATTGTTTTTGGCCCCGTTTTTCTGCCTAGCCAGTACGGTATTAGCCCCGGTTCGACTCCGGGGCTGGCACGAATTAACCTAGAGGTAAGAGAGATGGAACAGAATAAACACACACCAATACCGTGGACAGTAGAACCAAGCGTTGATAACTATGGAGTATATTATATTGCTGAAGCAGATGACCAGACCAACTTGGTTGACAATCCGACAGAAATTGATAATGCCAATGCTGAGTTTATCGTAAGGGCAGTCAATAACTATTATGATTTGCTGGAAATGGTACGGAAATTAAATTATGGTTATCTACGAGGTAGCCGTATGTCCCGGGCAGAAAAGGACGAAATTTTTATGGAGGCTCAAGTCCTCATTACTAAAGCAACTAAATAATTAACCTGGAGGTAAGAGAGATGAGTAAACCTAGAGTATTAATTCAAGTGCGGGGTGGTGTAGCTTATGTTACTTCGGAACCTGGGGTTAATGTGCTACTATTGGACTATGATACAGATTCAGTTGATGCCGATATTTTATCAAAGGATGTTGATAAGGAGCCCTGTATCGTTGGTGGTGTTGTCAAACACGATCCGAGTTACTCGGGTATGGACTCCCAGTTTAAACATTTCCGGAGGAATTAACCAATCAGCGGCGGGGCGCTAGGTTGCGCGGCCGTTACTATAAGTACGGAATCCTCCTGGTAATTACGTGCAAGCGTCTGGGAGTAGGTTGCAGGAGCCCGTTGCTGATAATTTAACGCTGCACAGGCAGCAGGAGTATAAAATGACCCAAAAACGTAAAATTGGTGATGTTGATTCAATGCCTGATGGTGCTGTTATGATGGGTAGTAAATATTGTTGGGATGCTCAATTTAGGCGCTACCAACAAATTGAAATGTTGGAAAAGAAGGGGTATACTCATATACGAATTGGGTCCACTATTAGCAAAATTCAAACAGCTAAACGTCACGCCATGCTGAAAAGTGGAGGAATATGTGGATTTGAAAGACGACAAGCCGCTATCGGTAAAGCAACGGAGATAAAACCATGAACATCTTGGATGAGTTGATTAAAATAGCTGAACAACGACTGACCGATGAGAATATCGGGCAACTTGAAGGGGAGTACTCTTATAATCCCGGCCGGTTAACTGAGCTGAGCGGCATTATTGCAGAAGCTCAGAAGTTCCGGGAGGCTACTCCCGAGCCCCCGGAGGCCCCACGGGTATTGGTGCAAATATGGCGGGGGTTGGCCACAATTGAAGCTGAGCCGGGAGTTAATCTAATCCACTTGGATTATGATTGCGAGGGCCGAAATGATATTGTTCAGGACGCTACCGGGACAGCATGCCAGTTGGTTCATAGGGGGCTGGTTGCCGATGATGTGGAATTATCCTCCGGTTTCGATGAACAATTTAAATTTTTTGGGGGATAAATTGGCCCTCATAGATGTGGCCCTGGCAGTTACGGCCACAATATATTTAGGGATAGGTATAGTAGCTTATCGAATTGTACGACCACGGGGGCCGAAGCCCCCACATAAAGTAGGAGATCAGTGATATGGCTAAGTTAGATGAGGTGCTTAAGGCAATAGATGCTCTAGGGGCGAAAGTAGAAATATTAATACGGCAGATCCCCCAGTTTGACCATAGGAAAGTAACACCTCCTGGACGAACGCGAATGGAATCAGGTAACGTTTGGAATGAGTATTATGATGTGCATACGGCAGAATGGCACAACGATAACAGAAAAGGATCAGTGATATGACTTATTACCCACCAGGCTATACTGTTATAGGGGCAGTGCCACTACCTAAGGCAGTAGTGCCGCCGTCAGTGTCGACTCGCAAGCGGGTAGTGGCTAAAGATGGAACCGTAACGTTTGAGAGCCTCAAGGTCGGGGAGTGGCTGGAGAAAAAACAACGTCTATGCGCTGGAGATTATGGAGCCCGTAAGTATCGTCAGGCTCAGGTAAAGCTTCGGCGTGAGGCTAAAATGACGGAAGCCATGAAAGCTTCCCGTGTAGCCGCACGTCGGCGCGAGACGGAGAAACGTTCCGCTAGCCGTAGAGGATTTTTCTCACAATTTTTCACGAGGAGGGAAAAGAGATGAAACGTAAAGACTATGATGAACTATTGGATAGGTATGTGGCGCAAGGCGAAAAATTACACGCAGCTCAAGAGGCTACCCTTGCGGAGCGTGAGGCGTGTTGCCGAGATGTTTGTGCATGGTGTGAAAAAGTAGGGGAGTTAAACAGGAGGCAGGAAATTAAGCCCGCAACTATTACTGATAATGAGCAGTATGAGCACATTCTTATTTGGGATACTGATGGAGAAAGAACAATTGTACGTTGTAATGCTTCTCACATTAGGATAAGACAATGGCGATTGCAACAAATCCCGAGAGGCGGGGGCCGACAATGACATATCCTACCACCCCTAAACGCACCCTTAAGGATCGTTGGCAGCATCGGTCTAAGTGGCTGCGGATCCCCCGTTGGGCCAGGTGGCTCTGGCTTGGTCCCGTATGGCCCTGGCTCTGGCGGTCCTGGGGTTGGGGTTACTATGGCTGGAATCCTGATACACTCCCGCACACCCGGTTTAATAGTAACCGACAGGCTATAAAGGCTTACTGCAAAGAGAACCCGGTGAACGGAAGACCTATGAGCAGGAAACAGGCTAAAAACATATTCCGTACATCTAAAATGTGGAACCTGGAACGAGCTAAACAAATTAAGGCCCACCAGGAAGCTGCACGCCAGGGCCGGGCGGCCGTTAGACGTATGGAAGGTGAGAGTCGAGCGGACTTTAAGCAGCGGGCGGCAGCTCAAGCGGCGGCTTCGCAGGATATCCCCACAGGTGAGCCTATGGGTAAGAGCTGATGGACTTTCGCATCAATGTAATCTTTAAGATCCGGTATAACGATTGGTCGCGCTATAAAGGCAAGCGACGTGGAGCTGTGGTTCACACCGATTTAACGATAAAAGCCATACATGCGGCTGCTCAGGCTATAGCGGATGAACTTGGGGTAGAGGTGTCATTGGTAGGAATCGAGGTACCGAGAAAGGAAAGTGAATAAGATGGATTATTTAATAGTATCTTTTATATTGGGAACGTTACTTGTAACGGCTATAAAAATTCGTGAGTGGCGAGAGAAACGTCAACAACGTAAAGCCCGCAATGCTGTCAGATATGATGTGAAAGTTGAATTGGGAAACCCCAAGTCATACCTGCAGGCAGCAAACGAAACTCCGATGGAGCATGCAGATAGATTAATTCTCTTATACGAGGAAAAACGTAAAGAAGATCAAAAATTTTGGGGTCGGGCGATCATTGAGTATATTGAATTAAATAAATCCCGCATGCGGATAGGTCATCTGTGCCGGGACATCTATGTTCGTCGAACTATTAATACTTATCAAGGTCGGGAAAGCCTGACGTATGAGGGTGGTCATGGCAGTTAAAGAGCGAGTTGAGTACGAATGTACCTGTAATAAATGTGGATATGAATGGCTTTCCCGTAAGGGGGAGCCGGCTCAGTGCCCAAAATGTAAAAGTTATGAGTGGAACGATGCGATCCTTCAGGTTCAGAAGCTTAGGAAGAAAGAGAAATATCATGTATAACCCTTACCTTGCAGTGAAAAGTGTCCGCTTACTTCAATTTCAAGAGGCTATTCGATACATCCAACATAATATACCTTCTTCATGGACCGAGAGAGTTTCTGCGCTATCGACTTTACCTCTACATACTGTAGGGGATTTGACTTTGGATGAATGTAGGTTAGCGTCTAGATATTATAGATGGTTTGTCGGGACCTAGTGATCCAGTATCTTATCCCGGTAAATTGTAGCCATTCGGCCCATATACCTGGATCGACGGCTGCCCGCGTTTACAGACCTGATACTTGCGCGTCGAGCAGATCCCCCCGTTCTACCTCGCTTCACGTGTAAATCAAACATCTCATGCTTAGTTTTCAGGAAATGATAGGTATTAAATTGCCAGTCTGTTAACAATCGATGCCTGGTAGCTATGGAGTCTAAATTAGTATAACCCTTTGGATATTGTCGTGTTAATACCACATGGATACTATTCTGGAACCACCCCAGGCTGCGTCCATCATCTCCGATCAGCTGACTGGAACGTCCATATGAGGACTCAGCCAGGAAATGCCGGTCCATTTCGTGGAGTACATCTGTCGGTTGGAGTCCTTGCGTGCCGTAGTAATTTTGGAGACGTTGACCGTAATAGCTAGTATCAGCGTAGTTGTGTACCAGCATACGGCGGTAACTAGTTTGAGCGGACAACGGAGTGAGAAGGGGCAGTCCTGTGTAAAGGAGTAATATGACGATCAGATAGCGCATGGGAAGGGTTAGGTATTAATGATCCGCAGGGCTTCCTGGATAGCCCTATCCTGCTGCTCTCTTAGTAATAGTTCGCCTTGGTCAGCCAGCTCATTGAAGGTGTAGTGAAATGTTGCCGCAGCCCTTTCGGTAGAAGCCCCTATATTTTTCACCCCATTTAAATAGTTTCGAACATTATCTAAATATTTTTGAGTCGCTCGAAATCTAGCGTCCAGTAAATCTTCAGGCATAGCAATCCCTGCAGGGGGTATCATGTCTGCTTCATATTCTTCAAGAGTCAGTATTCTAGCTTCATTTATCTGATGATACGGAGCAGGAACAAATATTTTCTTAGTGATAAGATCACAGTGCGCACATTTTATAACTTTTGTGGCCATACAACCATACACGTGTACTTCAGTAATGATCTCATACGGCCCGTTACACCCTTTACACCTTATTTTCACGCCACAGCCCCCACTCCCTCAGATCCCGATAGAGATATATCCATTTGATCGCCGTTAACTATTGATTGAGCTTTCAGATATGCCTCCCGTACTTTTTTGGCACTAAGATACCGGTGCGGATGGCCGTCTTGTATGAATATTATCGGACGGCCGGAGCCTTCACTTAAGCCTACATTCAGTCGGCCACCAGGTAGCATAGGATGCCAGTCGTAACCTATCTCTTTCAGCATATCTCGCCGCTTATTACGAGGGACCATCCGGGCCGCTTTAACAGTATCCAGTAGATCGTTTAGCGCAAAGGAGCTGATCCATCCACCACGAAACCCCGGCCGGCCAGTCTCTACGGCCTCCAGTATCTCCTGTTCCACACTGCCCAGGGATTCACGTATGGCAACCTCAGTACTGGAGGTATCTGGAGCACGTATGCACAGGGTGGCCGGGTTTAGAGCATCCGGTATTTGATAGGACAGCAGGTAGTTATGAACTATGGCGTAACCGTCGGCCCTCAGCCACGCATAGAGCCACGGGAAATAATCTCCCCCCATACCGTCCCTTATCAAGTCCTTGGCGTACTGCTGGTTAGTATAGAACACGGCGAAGCGCCGGTCATTGTGGGTTTTAGGTATGGCGTCTCTATGATTGGAATTGAGCATGAAATTAGCGCAAATATCCACGGTTATCTGATCAGCTCCTTTGGCTTGAATCTGCAGGCCTTCCACTGAAGTGATCATAGGCTTTAGTACCTCAATTAATTCTCGTTTATGGCCGGGAACATAGATATCTTCTACTCCTATGAGCAAAGTATTCATCAGCCAGCCGTTGAATTTATTATCGATATCTGATGCTTGAGGGAAATGAACATAGGGGGCTCCAATAGCCCGTTTAAGTACGTAAGTCAATAGTGTTTTACCGTTACCTTCAACTCCCTGAATTAGGGGAGCCCATTGGAATTTCACCCCTTTGTACTGGATACAGGCGGCCATATAGGCCAGTAGGATGCTTCGGTCTCCTGCATCCGGTAGAAGTTTTTCGATATGGGTCAGGAAGGGGGTAGGGTCCCCATCTTTACGCGGAGTATCGATGGGGACGTATACGTTGACTAAAGTGCGGCTTTCTTCGTAGACAAGATGTCCGGAGGGTATGGTGGGCCGAAAGCAGGTGCTGTTTGCTTTGGGGAAGTATACGGCCTGCGACTCCGTAAATACCTCCCACGCACTTTTAGTTGTCTTACTACCGAGAGCATCAAGAGCAAAAATGTAACCTCCATAAACTTTACGAAATCGTTCAACATTGAGCAGCATTCCGTTAGGGCAGAAAATTTTATCCTGATCTATTATGTACACACACCCTTTAAAATGTTCTATCTGCATCGTTACCGGCATCAGCTGCAGGCCCGTTCGAAGGGTCACATTCGTAATTCCATCCATAGGGTTAGCGGGGGCAGAAGTTGAAACCGGAGGTTCAGGGAGGACTATAGTATCACGATAATCTCTGTTATATACGGTCTGACAGCGGGCTACAGCGCCTAAAATGGTGCGTTGGATATAATCTTCCCGTTCATATTTAGGCCGTCTCAGGGCGGACATACGCATTAATTTTGATATGCGCTCACAGTTATTACCGGTCCAGAAGGCTAGATGTTGAGCCAAGGCAGCATCAGCTGAGCTGGCATCGAAGGGGCGAGTACCTGAAGGATCTGGATAGGAGACCGTCAGCACGTCTATATTACCATACCATAGGTCACTAAAGGATGCTTTACCTCCGAGTTGAGATCTGACTCCAACAGTGTTAACTGCCTTGATGAGTAGCTCTTCATCGGAGGTAAAGCCGCCCCATTCTTCTACGGGCTCATTAGTCCACGATGTCAATGAGATTGAATGACTTTGAGCCGGAAAGTAAGTTTGTATGACTTGGGAGAGTTGGGGAGTACTGTCGGTATCAGCATCACCTATGGCATTGAGCCCCGTAAGAGCTACAAATCTTTTATCAGTGTATAATTCAATGCCGAGCGGGATATTTTTATTACTGTGGGGAAGATTGCCGGTTCTCCCAAATATGTGGAGTCCCTGGCCGGACTGTGAAATTTCTACAGCTGCACCAGGTAAAGCGGCCATAAGGATATTAGCGGTTTTGGACCATTGGTTATCAGGGGTGAGAGCTTTGTCAATATCGAGAAAATAGAAAGGATCATCGGCAGTAAATACAAAACCCACCCCATATTTAGGGAGGGCATGTTTCATGGCCACTGCGGTAATTGCATCTACGTATACTGCTGGATCGTGAGCGTCACATACCTGCAGCGTGAAGGGAGAAATAGGTAATTTTTTCCCGTCACTGGTGATCGTCCACAGGATAAACTGTTTACGATGTGTCAGTGCGTGAAGTGGTCCGCCTGGGGCTAGTACTTGTTTAAGCACCGGCAAGGGCTGCTAGAGCGTTATTCCTTAAGGTTTCTGGAGCCGCCAGAGCAAGGGGGTCCTGTGCGGCAATCCCTTGACCTATTACAATTAGATTTTTTTGTTTAATTGCATGTTCCATCAGCTCTTTACGAAAATTATCCATATTATAAAAATGATAAGTTATAGAACCGGTCGACATACCACATTCAGCCGCAATATCTTTTTGGGTTATTTGACGGTAGCCTTTAGGATCAGCTGCTTTCAGCCCTCCATCAAGAATCTGTGATTTACGATGCCAACGGCTTGATTGAATTCCAGTCATAATTTTTTCTCCGATCTCTATTGACTAAGCCAAAAGTATGGCCATTCACGGTTAAGAGTCAAGGTTAATGAGTTCAGGTGTCGCCGCTTTCTTAATTATTGCCATGATCGTGGGGAAACCCGGGGTACCAGGGTTTTTATCAACGACCGCTGTTATGTCCTGCAGGGCCTGCCAGTACCGGTCATGCTCACGTTTATATAGGCATACTAGGCAATCACAAGGGCCTAATTCCATATCTAAAACACTATGATCCACTCCATTAATATCGTTGAATATTATGTGATCTTTACTTGTTATTCCTTCAGAGTGTTTTGAGCCTCTCAACCTATTTAATTCTTGTAGCTCCTCTGTATTAGGATATCTAAGTTTTCGTCGTAGCTCTTCTCTATCTTGATCCATTCTCAAATCTCCCTATTCCGCCCATTGATATTACTAAATCTAAAAATGCTTTTTGTGCTACTTCTCTATCGGTGCCTTTGTAACCCCACCCTTCACGCTTAACCTCCACAGCTGTAAATACCCCTAGTGTCCGTCCGACCATCTCCTGTGTGATTATTACGGGGGTAATACCAATGAGGTCGGAGGATTTCATTATTTGGTTGACCCGGCTTGATTCATTAAGTAGTCCGTAGCGTATGGCGCGCCCGCTGGAATCATAGGCCATTCCCACATTGTTGCGGTACAAAGTGATGCCCTGTCTACCGGCATCAAGGCGTACTTGGGCGAGCACCTGGGCTTCAGAGCGAAGGGAGGTCATATTCCCAACTTCATGCTGTCTCGGGTCCATTATTTCCTCTTTCAATATTTCTCACACTACCACCCCCATTTTACTTACTACCCGGGTCGTCAATTCTCTGGCCTCTTTTTCTCGCAGAGCTTGAGCTGACATTATATCGATCCCAAACTTAAAATAAAATCGTTTATGAATCTCGTGGTCCGGTTGTCCCGCATCGCGTCCGTAGGCAGCCCACTGCATAATATCGTTCCTCAGCACTCTCTGAGCTTCTTGAGTAGCCACATGACGTTTAACTGCTGCCTGCTGCCATTCAGGCTTCATATATTTAGCCGCGCATTGTACCCGGTAGGCCTCTTTATCCAGATCGACCTCTGCAACAGCTCCCAGCATAATAGCAATTGTGGCGGCATCCAGTTCCATTAGGTCCCCATCTACATACTCGGGCCCGGATCTTGCTGCAGGCAGAGGCTGATGGCCACAATAGGGGCAAGCCCGCTTTACCCGCTCATACACCAGGGTACATGCGGGGCAAACAGTTACCGGGACTACCCCTTCTTCCAGACCGTTATTACACCGGTCCTGCCGATCTAATGACCATTGACGGGGGGCATCCGGTAATCCGTGACGCAATACGTTACCAGCATGATCGATTATAACAGCGTGAGATTTCCCTTTCATAGGCCGGAGTGCCCGTCCGAATTGCTGTAAATATAGTCCTAAGGATTGGGTGGGGCGAGCCATGATAACAACTTCAAGTGCTGGCAGATCAAAACCCTCACCAAAAATATCTACGTTAACCAGCATCAGGAGATTTTTTTTCTTAAACCGTCTCAGAATATTGGTTCGGTCACGATCAGGCGTATTGGCGCTGATAATTGCTGCAGGAATTCCCGCGTCATTGAACTGCTGTGCAATATCCGTAGCTGTAACCACGTCAGTAGCAAAGGTTAGTCCCAATTTACCGGCAGCATGCCGTTGGTAATGAGTAAGTATGTCACCTACTATTCGAGACTTCCGTACTGCCATGGTTAATTTTTCGTGATTATACTCACCGGTTGCAGTTACGTTAACTTTGGAGAGATCCAGATCATTTTTAGGAGCATATATTTTATAAGGGGTAAGGAATCCCATTGCTGTTAATTTCCCTAGAGTAGGACCCTCTATCATAATATCCACAAGGCCGTCTACGTGACGCCCCAGCCCCTTGCCATCAGTGCGGCGGGGGGTAGCGGTCACACCGAGACTTTTGGCATTAGGGAACATTTTGTACGCACGACCCCATTTATTTTTTTCAAGGGTATGATGATCTTCATCCTGAACTCTGAGACTTACTTGTTGAGGCCAGGAGTCCAGTTTACCCTCACGTCTGATTAAGGTATCCACACCGGCAACAGCCTTAGGGGCGTTGGGGTCATATGAAGAGTACCCCAGTATTTGAACATGTAATGCTACGATAGAGCGGATAACTTTATCAGGAGCAATGATCCGATGGGGTACCTTAAGAAGGGCGAGGGCTACCGATATTTGCCCTACCAGTTCCTGCCGATGGGCAATAGCGATAGCCGCGCCCGGGTGATCCGCGATTATTTTGGCAAAGACCACAGTTTTGCCTCCACCGGTGGCCAGCACCATAAGTATGTACATATGGCCTGCTGCCCATGCGTCGTAGACTTGGGCCTCAAGGATTACCTGGTAGGGGCGGTATTGCATTAGTATTTCGCCCGAGATGACATTTTAATAAAAACTAGAAAATACGAATGGAATTTACGTGCGTGTTGCTGCGTTCGATGAGTCGCTCCTATCATTCTAGTTTTAGATAATAAAATGAATTTATCTTTAGGATAAAAACCCACTTTTAGTGCTTCTTTCAGTATTTTATACTCTGAAAAATACTGTATACCACAAGAGATGGTGTCCTGGCATTTGACTACTAGAACCCCTTTCGGTATCAATATTGAATAAAATTCAATTAAAGATTCTTGATACATGCTCCATAAATCGGCTATGTTTTTATAGTACCCAAAATTCCTTTTGCTCCCCATAATTCCTGTTGATTGGCCAGTTGAAGATACCCCTACGATAAATGGAGGATCAAATATTATAGATTCTACAGTTTCATCATTAAAAGGCAAATTTCTACAATCGGTTTTTGTGACATCGGGGAACTGGGGCGATATATCAAATTTAAATTTAGGCATCGGGAGATCCTTATAGAATCTCCCGGTACTAAAAGTGGGGTCTACCTCTATACCATTAGGACAATGCAGTTTAATGATACTGGCCAATATCTCTGTTTGATCATATGATATTGAAGATATCACTTTGGACACTATCAGTCTCCTTCAGGTTGATAGTCCACCGGTACCGGAGGGGCCACCGGTACTATTGAGTCTTCCAGCATCGTTAGAGGATATACTTGGGTAACGGGAATAGTGATATCAGGCTTTTCCCAAGCAGTTAATTTATCTACTACCCGTCCGAGAACATTAGATCGGGTGCTGGTCAGCTCATCGAAACGTTTTTGGGCCATATCTAAAGCCTCCCCCATCTTATCCGTCACGGTAACATATTTACCCCATTGAATATGAAATTCCTGCAGGAGATTTAGTATCTCACCGGTCTGAGCTTGTACGGCGAATGATTTTATCGACTGGCGGATTAGGGATAATATGGCATAGAGGGTTATAGGTGCACAAAGTACAATACCTTTTTCGAGAGCGAACTTATTGACCTCTAAATCATATTCAAGAATAAAGGCATAGATTGCTTCATTAGGTATGAATAACAACAAGTAATCCACGGTGCCTTGAGCAGTATTGATATATCCTCGATTGTCCAGGGTTTTAATGTGGTTACGAACATCTTTCAAAAATGCTTTTTTAGCATCCTCCCGGGCAGTATCATCTTCAGCCAACATGAAATCTTCATATTTGCTGAAGGGAAATTTCACATCCATATTGATGGTTTTGTTATCCGGGAGCTTGAAAATGAAGTCTGGTCGATTTTCGGAATCGGTAGAAACTTGGGCTTCATAATTGATCCCTTCAACCATGCCTAAAGTGTTGAGGATATCCACTACCATCTCTTCACCCCATTGACCGCGCTTTTGATTGGAGCCTAAAATCAGTTTGAGAGCATTGGTACTCTCAAATAATCTGTTGGATATTTCGGAATTGGATTTTAGCCCTTCATCTATGGTAGATGTACGGGCTACCAGGTCGGTTAGCCCTTTGGCTATGTCGGACATACTGGTACCGATAGCGTCCTTATGCCCCTGCAGATTTGAGGTAATAAGTTTACCGGCGGATTCAAATTGAGTTCCTGCCTGGTCCTGGAGAATATGTAGTGCTTCAGGGAGAAGGGCTTTGAAGGTCTGTGTCATTTCCTCTTTTAATAGTGCCTGAGTTTTTATAGTACCTTCTGCAGCCTCTAATTCTCTAGTAGCAGAGAGGAAATTCTGTCCTAAAATAACAATTTGTTGCTGCCTATACAACCACATCGCTCCCCCACCCACTACTACACCTATAATTCCTGCCAGTAAATATATCATTTTATCAACCTTTCTAAAAATTAACTATTGATTGCAACAAAAATAAGCAGTAGTATTGGTTTAGTCAACAACTAATTAAATGGAGATTTGACATGAGTGGTATAATTTCAGTTTCAGTCCCGTCGAACAACGTCAGACTGATTGAGGAAGCCAGAATATTTTTAGGTAATTGTGGGGCTATCATTCTATCCAAACAGGGAGAGGTTGAAGGTGAGCCTGTACCTGCTGAGCTGCCTCCCGTTGCATTATCCATAGATGAACCCCCTTTAAGTATGGAAACTATGGTGGCTATGACTCAAGTAGCAGGTCCGGTACCTGCTACTGCTACTACGTCTCTTCGACCTCCTCCAAGCCTCCCAGTAGCAGCTCCAGTAGCAGCTCCAGTAGCAGCTCCAGTAGCAGCTCCAATAGTTCCTGCTCAAACACCGGTATCGGCCGCTCCTCCACCAACCGTGGGCGCAGCAGCACCAGCAGATTTAGAGATAGATTCAGAAGGCTACCCCTGGGATGAACGTATCCATCGGTCTACCAAAGAAAAAGCTGCTAAAGCCCCCCATGTGTGGTTGAAAATCCGCAATGTCAAAGGGATTAATCCTCCTAAACAAGTCAAAGCTGTTCAAGCCGAATGGGTTGCTAAAGGCTATGGGCCTGAACGTTCAGTAGTACCTGCTGCTACCCTAGCACCTGCTGTTGCTCTGGTACCTGCTACTATTACCCCGTTACCAGCAGTAGCCTCAGTAGCAACACGGCCAGCAACTCCACAGGAGCGGATGACAGAAAAAGCCTTCGACCTAAAAGCTAATGCCGCTGTTCCTTATGAAACTTTTATATCTTCAGGTAATTGGACTGAAGAGATGTTAGTTGAAAATGGTTATATGCGACCTCCCTTCAGTGTACCGGTTGATGCAACCTCAATAACAGCGGCTCCGATAGCGGCCCCCGTCGGAATGACATATCCTGAATTATTTACCACAATAATCAGTCCTAATGTAGATGCTGGGTTGCTTAGTTATGAAGAGATCGATGATGCAGTCTCGGAAGTTACGGATGGTGCAATTCAAGACCTCAGTTTGATGGCTCAACCGCAATTTGCTGTCCTGGTGCCTCAATTGGCAGTACGTTTGACGGAGCTACTGCCAAGTGTCCAGTAAACTGTCGGTTTCTTCAGTCAGAATACAGCCCTCCAAAGCAGAAATTTGGGGGGCCAAAGATGGTTGTAGAGGGTATCCGCGTATGATGCGTGGCATACCTAAGCAACCCTCTACCTATGCTGATGAAGGGATCGATGCCCATGATCTGGCTTCAAAGTTGATTACTGATACCGCGTATCTATTGGTCAAAAAAGAAGATGACCCCATGCAAGAGCACCGCGAACATTATCTTAATAAGATTATGCCTAAAGGCTCAATCTGTACTGAGGAAATGTTTGATGCGGCACGAATGTACGTGAACCATATTCACACAATTCTTATCGGGGACTATTTTGGTACCGAGACGAAAGTAACAGTACCTGAAATACATCCAGGTATGGTAGGATATGTGGATCATTGGAACTACTCAACTAGTCCCCGCGATCTCCACCTGTGGGATTTTAAATATGGACATACTCTTGTAGAAGAGTGGGAAAATCTACAGATGGTTCTTTATGTGTTAGGGGTATTGCAGTATTTACGTGAACAGGGGGCAGATTTAGGTGCTGATAATGGGGCATACATTACATTGTATCTTCATATCGTTCAGCCTCGTTGCTATCAGAGTAGCGGACCGATCCGTACATGGGGGGGTTTTCTGGTAGGTTCAATGTTCTTCCAAACACTGGTCGAGCAATTGAAACAATCTGCATTGGAGGTCATTAATCCTGATGTTACAACCCGTAGCGGTAAGCATTGTCGGTTTTGCTCAGCTAGGCACGTGTGTTCTTCAGCCCAAAATATGGCGCTGGCGGCTTTAGAATACCGAAGTGCACCAGTACCTGTTGAAATGGATAATATTGCTTTAGGCACCTATATGAAGATAATGCAGCGTAATCTGGATGCAACCAAGAGTGTTCTTACTGGACTGCTGGCTCAAGCTGAGACCATTGTACGAAAAGGTGATCCAGTACCAGGGTATATGATGGACAATAAAATAGGTAATCTGGAATGGGATAAACCGGATTCAGAAATTGATATTCTTGGGAAATTCTACAATATTGACATGTCTAAACCTGGTAGATTGACTCCTACTCAAGTTATTAAGGCGGGGGTTTCGGAAGAGTTAGTTCTACGGTATGCTAGTCGTCATAACAAACGAAGCGTCCTTGTAGAGGATGACGGTATAGCCGTTCAAAAGATTTTTCAACAACATAAATTAAATAAGGGAAAATAATTATGGCTACTCAGATTCAACATCATGTATCTCCTATAGGGCGTATTGTCGGAGGGGATCTGTGGAAAAAGAACTCACTTGATGCTACTGGTCAGCCTAAAATAGTGCGGCAGGGGGCTAATCAGGGACAATTACGGGAAGAGTATTTTGTAGCTCTTGCTATTCGTAAGGTAGAGGCGGGGGTAGAGGAAATGAGGAGCCTCATTCATCAAGCTGCTATGCAGGCTTTTCCAGAAGCATTTGACCCCTCAACAGGAGCCTGTTTACTTCCTCAATTTGCATTTAAATATGTTGATGGAGATGCCACTCTCGATAGAGAAGGCTATGCAGGCTGCTGGGTTTTTAAATTTTCTACAGGTTTTGATATTAAGCGGGTTGGTAAAGAAGAAGAAGGCTGCCCCCCAATTCTTGATGTTACCCAATTCAAACGAGGAGATTATGCACGTATAGCTTATAGTGTAGCTGGTAATGGCTCTAATCAACCACATACTAAAGGGGTGTTTCTTAACTTCACTGTGGCTGAAAGACGTGGTTTTGGTGCAGAAATTAGTTCCGGCCCCGATCCAAAGGCCGTGTTGGCAGCTGCCGGTCCTGCGGGGCAATTGCCGCCTGGAGCCAGTACGGTACCAACCTCTCCTATAGGAATGTCCGCTCCAATAGCAACACCGGCAACAGCAGCGGTTTCAGCTTTAGCACCTGCAGTAGCCCCAGTTGCAACTGTGCCGGTCCAAGCGCCTCCAATACCCCATACAGGGATACTTCAGCCTACGGTAGCACCGGTAGCAACACCAGTAGCAGCAGCGGTTCCAACGGTAGCAACACCAGTAGCAGCAGCGGTTCCAACGGTAGCACCGGTGGCCGTGAGGAGTCCATACCTCTCCCCCTCAGGTTTTGCTATTGTTCCTGCTACTGCTGGTCCTAATACGACGTGGGAAGATTTGGTAAAACTAGGGTATACTGAAGCCACAGCAACAGCTACAGGCTATCTTGACGACATTCCTTTTTAATTAATTATATTTATGCCCCGGTGCTTAAAGCCGGGGCTATTCCTTCCCATGATAACCCTAGACTTTGAAACCTACTCTGAGATAGATATTAAAACCCACGGTGCTGCAGTTTATGCTGCTCATCTATCTACCGAAATATTATGTTTGGCTTACGATTTAGATAATGGCCAAGGTAAGCATGTGTGGATGCCCGGGATGAAAATCCCACATGGTATATTGGCTGCAATAGCCTTTGGTGGAGGGGTTTTTATAGAGGCCCATAATTCGAGTTTTGAATATTTAATATGGAATCTTGTAGGCGTTAAAAAATATGGGTGGATGCATTTACCTCCCGAAGCCTTCCGCTGCTCCCAGTCTAAAGCACTTGCCTATGGGCTACCTTCATCCCTTGATCAGGTGGCGGCTGCACTTCGTACTCCTCACCAAAAAAGTAAAGAAGGTACTCGACTAATCAATAAATTCAGTAAGCCCCACAAGCCCTCTAAAAAAGATCCTCGTACTCGTATCCGCCCAGAAGACGATCCAGCCGACTTCAATAATATGTTACAATACTGCATTCAGGATGTATCCACAGAGCAGGATATCTCCCGTCGCGTCCCGGATTTGCATCCTATTGAATTAGAAGTGTGGCAGTTAGATCAAAAAATTAATCAACGTGGAGTTCATATCGATCGTGATTCTTTAGAAGGGTGTACATCTATAATTGAACAGGCTTTGGAAAAATACGAAAAAGAATTGGTTCCGTTGACTGGAGGCATGGTTAAGACTGTTGGACAGCATGCTAAGATAGTCGAATGGCTCGGTACCCGGGGGGTATCGATTGCCTCAGTCGATAAGGACCATGTAGTTTCTTTACTGAAGCGCTCAAATCTCCCTCCTGATTGTCGACGAGTATTGGAAATACGGCAGATATTAGGTAGCGCCAGTGTTAAGAAACTATATGCCATGCAACGGTATCTTATGACGGATGATCGAATTCGTTATGCTTTTAAATATCATGAAGCCCATACTGGCCGGTGGACAAGTGGCGGCCCCCAGTTCCATAATTTCCCTAAAGCTACAGTGGATAATGTAGATCAGGCTTTAACCATTATTAACCGAGGTAATCTTGATTTAGTGGAATCTGAATTTAGAGATCCCATAGATGCTGTAGCAGCCTGTCTTCGAGGATTGATAACTGCAGGTCCGGGGGCGGAATTAATATGTTCGGATTTCTCTGCAATTGAAGCTATAGTACTCGCTTTTTTAGCAGGGGAACAGTGGCGTATGAAAGTATTCAGATCCCACGGTATGATTTATGAGAAATCGGCTTCGATGATATCTGATATTCCTTTTCAGGAATTCATAGATTATAAAATTCGAACAGGGAAGCATCATCCACTTAGGGCAGAACTCGGTAAGTTTGCAGAATTGGCCTCTGGATTCGGAGGTAGTGTAGGTGCCTGGAAAAGATTTGGAGCTGATAAATACCTAACCAATGTCCAGATAAAAGAGAAGGTTTATAAATGGCGTGGTCTCTCCCCCAACATAGTGACATTTTGGCATGTTGTTGAAGAGGCTACCAAAAATGCTCTTCGGTACCCGGAGGTAGAGTTCAAAGAGTACGGCATGACATTTTGTACTCATGGTGATGCCTTGGCCATTACACTATTATCCGGCCGTAACATGTGGTACCAATCGCCTAGAATTGATCGAGTCTATAAGCCACAGTTTGATAAAGAGATGGATGTAATTACTTATAAAGTTCTATCTCAACGTCACTGGATTTGTGTGGATACTTATGGAGGTAAACTCACAGAGAATATTATCCAGGCTACTGCCCGGGACATTCTTGCCAACTCAATGCTTCAGCTTGAAGCGGCCGGCTATCCTATCGTTACACATACCCACGATGAATGTTCTGCTGAGGTTATGGCTGGTACCGGCAGTATAGAAGAGTTTGAATCAATAATGAGCAGGATGCCTGCCTGGTGCGCTGATTGGCCGATAGTAGCTAAAGGCGGCTGGAGAGGCTATAGATATAGAAAGGACTGAGAGATGAGTCACACTATTAAGCATGTATGGGCGGCACGGGATATGAATAAAAGCCTTTGGATATATGAGCAAGAACCTGAATGGAATCGTAATCAAAAAGGATTTTATTGTTTTAATGCTATTGGAGACTCCGTAGACGAGGAAATTCTTTCTATGCCTTTCATTGCCCCAGGTGAGAAAAAGAAAGTTACCATCAGCGTAACGGCGGATTGAAAAAGTTAACAAAATAAGGAGACTGAAATGGATGATCAGAATATGTCGGATACTAGATTGTCGGCAGCAGTAAGTAGACAGGTTAGACATGGTACCCAACAATCTCGAGTTGAAGCTAATGATGAACCTGGTCCTGGAAATGCTTGTCATCGATACAGTATCTGTAATGTACCTGAATCTGCTAACGAACCTACAGTAGTTTTTGCTCAAATTTCGTTTCAGAAAGGACCTATTAAAGAAACAGAGGTTAATGGTATTCACAATGAGGACCTGTTGGCTATTGTTATTGATCGACTCGAAGGGTTTCAATCTGGAAATTTTAGTTGTCGGGAGAATGCCCTTGCTCTAACTAAGATACAAGAGGCGATGCACTGGTTAAATTATCGTACCAGAGGCCGCCGAAACCGTGGAGTTGAGGGTACTAGCGGAGTTTAACTGACCGTACCAAAAGACTGTCCAATAGCATAAAGCGGCCCCTAGCAATAGGGGCCGCTTGTTGTGTATACTCGTAGGTGTAGGAATCAAATTTAATCTCCGACAGCTTTTTCGAGGGCTTCTCTTGCGTCGGCCCATATATCATCCACTAATTCGTTAGTATTCCTGTTTACAAGATAGTCCCCTATAATTACCATAAAACGCATTAACATTTTCTCTGTCAATAATGCTTTAATGATAAGTAAGAAAAACCTCTTAATAATTAAAAAACTCATGTTAGGTTCCCTTCTGTAACATCACGTTTATTTTGCCGTCAATTTTTGCAACGGCCCGACCAACTTTACCAATCTCGGTATATAGTTTTCCACGACTCAATTCAAGTTCAGTAATCCGACGGGTATTCTCTTTAATTCCCGCACGTATGAAGCCCCAGGAGCCCCCAATAGCTATTAATGCCCCTCCTATGCTAATTCCCATATTTATTACGGACGCTTCGGTCATGGTTCCCTCTATTTTGATGTGACTTTATAAACTATCAATGCAGTAAGAGCCCCTACTAATAATACTCCCGTTTTAACAGCTACGGTGAGGTCTTTAATCAACTGTGTAGTTGCCTCAACTTTTTGTCGCTGTTCAAATATAAATAGAATATATAGATCCGCAGGTACTGCTATTACTATAATAGTGATTATCAGTATACCTAAAGGCCAATAATGGCGTCGTTGTACTTTACGCTTCACGCCAATTAACTTGTCCATGAATATGTTCTGCTGTCCAATTTTTTGAAGTGCCTGGCTTTCGCTCATCCCGTATGGAATATCGAATGTGCCTTTTAGCCATAGTCTTCAAATAGTATGGGAACTGCCATTTCAAAAATTTAACCAGCCCATCTCCCTCTTCTTGAGTGAGATCCTTAGTACGGAAATTAACTCCATTTTTCCAATGATGAGTTGATTTAGGATCGTCACGTAATAAATCGGTGACAATCAGCGTCTTCCCATAAGTGAAATAGAACCACGCCCCCGCTGCTAGAATGAACGCCTGTAGCCGCGGACTAACTTTCTTAAATTCAGATCGAGTCTGTTCATCCTTGAAAGCAATAATATAATCAGGTACTTTGATCATTTTGGTATTCTTGCTAACATTACAGCTTTAGTTTCACCATCCTTATAATCAATTTCACGGGTTGCTAAATAATTTTGTATCTCTACTGCTGTAGATCTCATACTAGGTATTGGAAGTCCAGTTGCTGTTAAATCAGGGAATATTTGATTGATAGTATCTCCTGATTGGTATTCGGGAAAAGGGTGATCTAACCATTCTTTAACTCGCTTGTTCACCTTCTCCATAGAGGCACCAGCTGTTAATTTAATATTGATGCATAGACCTCCTACAATTACATCATGGCAATAATATTCTCCTTCACGAAACCGTCTGGCTATATAAGATATATCCGGTGTACTCATCGTCCTGCCTCCACATTTACGTTTCTTGATAACTGTCTGACCAAAGTTTGCCTGCCTAATGGTATGTCGCTACTCACCTGTGGAATATACGGCCGATAAATACCTCGCATAACATCGCGGGCCATAACTTTAGATAGCCCGTTGCCCTTAAGGGTCAAAAATACTTCCCGTTCCGATTGACCTAAAGCTCGGGCAGCAAAAGCCGCTCTTCCCATTTCAGCAAATATTTCGCGCCTGGACAATTCAGTATTTCTATAGGCTTCTGTAATTTGTTCAGGACTAACTTCACCTCGGTTTTTCAAAACCCCTGTGATAAGTGAATTTGCGTCCCTGATCCGCCTGGTGAAATCGCGGGCTTTAAAAGAGAGCCCCTGATTTACGTCCAGAGAATTAATACGGGTTCCTGAAAAAGTTGCCAAGGCTTCAATCTTAGGGTCATACTTTCTGCCCCAAGGTGTCACGATCCCCCGTAGACCTTTTTGAATACGATTGATACTGTTGATTGTGCCAGGAGTAAATGCCTGCCCTACGTGACTTATAGCATCTAAGGCTATCTCATTCCAGGGAGCTTCAGGGTTATAAACGCGGCCACCGGTTTCAGTAGTATTGCGGGCCACATCAGTAATAGCACCTGACAATATTTCTTCACCTAAGAAAGGTTCCATTGCTTCCAGACCTGCATTTACAATTTTATCCTCCCAAGTTTCACCACGTAGAAAAGCTTGTAGAGGCTTCTTGAGATATGAATAGGGATCGGTGTACGAAATATCTATCCAGGTGCGATTGCCTTCGCTCTCACCTACCCATATCACGTCACTATTTTTAGACCAGGGAGGCATGAATTCCCGAGCGTCGGTATCGTCCTGTTTAGTCATACCGGCAATAAATCTTGAAGCACCGGCCATACCTGCAGTTGCCGTCATGGCAACTATCATACCAGCAAGCCGCTGAGCTCCAATAACTCGTATCCGTGGATTTGGAGATGATATTTCCTGAGTCATTAATCGCATCATATTACCGGTAGTACGAATGACTTCTGCCGGAAAACTCACAAATGTACCGACCAGGGGAAACCGCCGTAGATTCTTCACACCTTGAGGTACGAGAGAATATGTTGGATAGGTGTTACGTACGATATCTGCTGCCAGTGCATCAATTTGTTGAGGGGGTGCTTCAGGTATAGCTTTACTATATCGGGCTACTTCATTCTCGAAGGCATAGATTTTCCAGACATCATCCTCCGCACGGTAAGTAGATGTGGCAACTTTAAGAACTTTTTCTGCACCCCGTTGCACTGCATTTAGATTAGAGAATTGCGCCACATCTTTAGAGCGAGCATCTTTTATTACATCCTGCAGTTCCCCAGCCCGCGCACTCTCATTCACAACACCTAGTCTTTGATATTTCAAATATCTGTCCTGGAATGTTGGAGGTGCTCCTTTAGCAGCATCTGTTTTAATTTGTTTCGGGGTTCTTAACTCCCTTCCACCAACGAGACTAGTCATAACAATTTTAAAAGCATCCCCGGTCTTACCTACGCGAAAATGCCCATTGGCTACAGCAAAACCAATATTACCCAGGACATTACGTACATGAGTTTGAATTGACCCTACCGTCTTAGCGAACTTAACCGTACCGTTCACCTTCATATAGGCAGATAACATTGGCCCGGAGTTCACGGGGTCCATGGCATCTTTGAAGGCGTTCCGTATCTCGGGCGTAGTGAACAACCCATTTAAAGGAGCCATTACATCAGAACCATCAGCCGAAATACGGGTTTTATACTGAACACCGTTTTTTACGATAGGTTGCTCATGCAAGAATGTGCCTAAGCCATCGGTACGAACGCTCGACAGGAACTTCTGATTCTCGATCAAATGGGCCATCTTGGAGACCGATGTTGTGTAATTCACAATAGGATCTGTCTGCTCACCGAATAAAGCCCGGATCTCAGGTGCTATCGGCTTCCGGGGACTGAGTATAGATAAATCTTTTGAGCCAAGATTGCCGCGCCTGATCATAGCAATAGGAGAATCTGAGGCCTTACCTTCGAACAAGAGATTTTCAAGTACCCCTTCCACCCGCTGCTCCCGGTATTTCCATGCATCAGTACCTACAGTTTCCATTTCACGGGCAGATTGCCGGGGATCATTACCGGATATTTTAACATACTCCCGATCAATAGTATCCATGTATTCCTTACGGAATAAAACTTTGGCTTTATTCCTCACATCAGGAGTTATCTTTTTGGACCATAAAGGGTCATCAAATATACGGTAGGTACGCGTGATATAGGTCTCGAGATCGTTGGTTACGACTGCAGCCATATCTCCTTCGACTACGCCCTCTTCAATCATTCTCCGGGATAGGGTATCGATATGGTCTCTCATACGTGCCACTGGTGCCCGAACGGGCTCAGGTAGAGTATTTATATCAATATTGCCTTTAAGTGCAGAGCTAAGCACTTTAGCGGCCACAGGATTGTTTTTAAGAGCTCGACCTAAATCCCGAACAATAAACTCAGATTGTTTTAATTCGGCCCCAATCGCAGCTTCCTTAAAAACTTTTTTAGCAAATACATCTACCGGTAAATTGCCACGGCTGGTAAAATTCTTCTGGAAAAAAGCACGGGTTGCACTGGGAGAAATATTAAGAGCCCCTATAGGTATTACTCCACCTGTCTCAACACGGGGGGTTTCACCAGGTATATCTGTGACGGGAGATTCTTTAGATATCTGCTCCACTCGACTAGCAATTTCTGGAGGTAAAACCTCCTCAGGTAACACCGGAGTCTTAGGTTCTCCTGCTTGTTGAAGACGTGTGATTTCTGCCTGTGCTTCTTGTCGTAGGCCTTTTAATTCCTTAAGACTCAATTGAGCATTCAGAGCACGAGATTCTTCTCCTGCCTTAATAGCTGCTTCAAGTTCCACACGAGCAGCCTGCTGTAGTTTTTTTATCTCAAGATTACGTTCTCTAAATGCCTGAAGAGTATTAGCCCGACGGTCTAGACGTACTTGAATTTCTGCTATTTCTCCAGCTCTCTTACGACCCACCGTCTCAATAGCATCCTCCAGTGATGCCCCCTGAGCCTCAACTTCCACGCGAATATCTTCTGCAATACTCTGCCGTAACCCGCGACGCACAGCTGATGTGGTAGCGTGAACGGCCCGTAGCCCAAGGATCACACCGGCACCATGAATATAATCCTCAAAAGTGGGCAAACGCCCCTCAGTAGCCGGACCCGCAGTACCGAAGGCTGTAATCTCTCCACCAACCTCTACGGCCTTGGGAAGCCCCCGGCCGGCCAACGCACCACCGGTACCTCCGGCTATACCACCGATTATGGTACCTCTCAATGTGGCTTTAACAACTTCGCCTAAATCAATCTCTCCAAATTCGGCTTGTTGAGCTAAGGCAGATTCGGCCCCTGAATATACTCCAACTACACTAGCTCCTTGAATTGCTCGTGTAGCGCCCTGTACGGCGACTTTACGGGCTATGCCACTCTTTATACCTGATTTAACTAATTGTGCTGCAGTGCTCTTGGCAAGGCTCCTGGCAGCAATAGAAGCGATTCCCCCCGTACCTATAGTCAGCAGAAAATCCGCAAGCATCAGGAATGAAGCAACAGTAGCAGCAATATCTTCCACAGTGGAGAGTTCGTACCCTGATAGATCGAAACGTTTTTTATCATTTACAATCTGATCAGCTAGACCTGTGAGGGACCGGTTATACCCTTCCTGAATAAATCGGGGTAGTCGAGATTGGCCGGGAGCTGCTACAGGAGAAAAGCCTTGAGGTGGAGAGAATGTCTGAGGAATCGCTATTGCAGTAGATTCTACAGGAGCAAATCCTTCAGGTGGAGATATTGACGTTCCTACCGGCTCAAAACCTTCCGGTGGCGCAAAAGATTCACTCATTCTACGGGACGCTGTTCGCCGGTGGCAGTATTAAAAAGTATCTGATCTCCTGCGGCATTCTGCATAAGAGTAAAGCCTTCAGGAGCCTGAGGTGCCGCTACCACGGGAGTAACCGTAGGTGCAGCTGTGGGGATGCCCCCAGGAAAAAAACTACCAGCTCCCGGAGCAAATGTTGCAGCAGTAACTGAAGGCTCTTGTGGAGCTGGCGGAGGTGCCGGAGGCTGCTGTACTACTGGTTGAGGCCCGAATTGAGATAAATCGATAGGATAATCCCGACCGGTTAATTGTTTATAGGTGGCTGCCGCACTACCTACTCGAGTTCTAATCTCGGTTATTTGCTCTGGGAGTAGATTAAGATCCACATTAGGATCAAGCAAAGATTGCCTATTCGCTTCAATTCTACGACCAACTACGGCTGCTTCTTTAGGCTCTTTAGGTTTCTTCTCCCGTTTAGCAGGTATTCCCTGAGGAAAATCTCGTGCAACCTGGTCAGCACCGTATACTGCTGCCGCTCCTCCAACGCGAGCATCCTCCAGTTGAAGCATGTCTGCGCGCCGACTGCGCTCACGTTCTACCCCAGTTATAGTGATGCGGGCATTTTGGGCTTCCTGTTTCAGATCGTTAGCTCGAATAGTTTGAGTGATGCGGGCATTTTGGACTTCCTGTTTCAGATCGTTAGCTCGAATAGTTTGACTGAGAAGATTCGCTCTATTCCGATTGAACGCCTCCTGTGCATCCTGACGCACTTTCAATTCCTCTAACCGCAAGAGGAAATTAGGTAAATTATCTGCTAAGCGATTTAGTGCTTCCGACATATTTATCCTCCTATTGGTCTCCAAGTGAACCCTATCCACTCGAATCTTCCATCAGGAGATACCTCCCCTGTTGTAGTGCCGGGAGTTATTGGAGGTACACCCGTTCCTGAAGGAAAATTTGGATCTAAAGGATCGAATTGATTTCGTTCTATAGCTCCAAGAGGCCCTGTTAAAGCTGCTGGAGGCCTATTCGAAGCTAATTCAGCTTCATTAGCTAATAAAGACTCTAGGAAATTTTGTATCTTACCAGATAGCCCTCCAACTATAGAAGCCTCACGTCGGTTTATGTCCTCCCTAATATTGGTTATTCCTGTGGTAACAGCCCTCCCTCTACCTGTTCGACTGATTTCTCCTAGCTGAGTAATCTGGCCGCCACTATCAAATCCGGTAGATGCAGCCGCACCTCTTAAACGCGTACCTTCTCTAATCCCACGTTCTTCTAAACCAGAGGCTAACTCACCAAATTGCTCTCTGCGTTGACCTGGTAATGCTGAAAGCGCAGTTTGAGCCAAATTAAAAGCTGGCTGTAGGAAAGAGGTAAATTGTGCAGGATCTTTAAAAGTCTGGCCAATAAGATCCTCTACAGAAGAAACATCATAGCCTAAAAGACTCAATAAATTTTGATTATTTCCTAATGTCTCAGACATAAAGCCCCCTATGTAAAATATGGAGACGGAGTCCCCGCCCCACCTGTAGTTGGAAGTACTGTACCTGGCATATCTTGCTCTCGACCTAAAATCAAATCAAGAATGCCCCCCCGGCCTTCCAGGCTTTTTATGCGCCCTCCCGTAAAAGCATCACTGATTGCACTGGCCAGTATTTGCGCATTTAAATTACGATGCCGTATCCGCTCATCAGACCTGAATTGAGTTTCTCTTTCCCTACCTAAATCCACAAAGTATCTGCCTGGTGCGATACGTTTGAACTTGGGGTTCGTACCTGGAGCAAAACTCGTAGCCAATCCCTGACCTATTGCACTTCCCACCCCCGCTCCAATAGCACCAGTCCCTGTTAAAAATCCCAGTATGCCACCGACTGTACGGCCAACAAGTCTCACACCACTTCTTTTACTCTCCCGGGTCTCCAGTCTACGTTGTCGTTCATTTTCTAAACGTTCCTCTTCTCGTTGCTCTCGAGTAACATCAACCCCCAGGCCAAAAATAGAACTCTGGGTGCGTAACAAGGTTTCGGCTAAAAATGGATTAACACTCATAATATTAACTTAATTTAAGAACTTGTGGATCGTGGCGTACGACTAATTCATTAATCGATAAAATATCGGCATTCGTATTATTCTGGATACGCAGTCGTAGGGTATTACAATTAAAAGCTGTTGGCATCGCAAGGAATTTAGCCCACAATTGCGCCGTTATAAAATTACCGGTAATAGTTATCCATGTTAAACTGCCGTCCAGAGCGTAGCTTAAGGGATTAGTCTGCCCTGTCTGAGTTTGAATTGTCGCTGTAAATGCATCTATAATATCAATATATGCCGGATTTCCAAAATCAATATCCCGCGTCTCAATATGAATCAACCCCACCGCTTGGAGTTGAGGTTCGTCCGTCCATTTTTCCGTAATAACATTGGCCCCGGACTGTTTAGCAATAATGAGATCCCCATTCCAATCAGTAGCCCAATTAGTATAGGCCGTTTTAGCGTCAAATATTCTACGCCCCGTTATGAGGAATAGGGTGTCTAAATCCACAATTACACAATCGCCATAATCTGCCCCCAAGGAATAATGTCCGGTACAATCCCGCATCACGATCAGCTGATTGGTTTTACCGTGATACCCCACAATGGAGAAATCGGTCCAGAAATCTTCCCAGGTATCGGGCAGAATTGGAGTAGCACCATTGAATACGGCGTCAAGAGAGTTACCACTGGCATCCGGCCATACACTGGAATCATGGGTACCGGGGATATCCTCAGTTTTCAAAATAAGCACAGCACCGATTTGTTTTAACGATTGCCTATCGCCATAAAGAATATCATTCGTTGTAGTGGGTGGCGTCAAAGTAAATACAGATAGACTTGTTGTTGATGCATATTCAGCCGAATAGTACGTCCACGCATCTTGTGTAGTAAGATCGACTTGTGCATCTTCGTCGCCCTGTCTATTGCCAGTTTCGCTAAAAATTCTAGCCTGTGCATTGTTAACCGCATTTCCACTCGGTGCATAGTACAGCCCCGACATACAATGATTTTTTCCGACGGTAACGGCAATTTCTTCCCTGATACTTGCCGCTGATCCACCATCAACAATCTTACCACATTCATCATTTGTCGCTGGTGGTATCGCAGTTGTCGATCCTGTACCTGGGTCAGACGCACTATCTACTCTGGTATGAGTTACGTTATTATTCGTCCAATCACTCGTATCTGTCGTCCATTCAGGATTACTTAAAAGATTGACCTGACTTGCCCCTAAATCGGCAAAGGCAATTTCTCCCCCATTGAATCTAGCAAGAGCCTCAGAAGTAGATATAATGCGGTTATAGAGAACTAATTCAGCGATACTACCATCAAAAGTCCGATCACCAGCAACCCTATTACCTATGTATAAATCATTGTTTATATCTGATAATCTTGTGCCAACGGGCGTTAATTCTTCCTCTGATGCAACTACTACACCATTCAACAGGAAAATAGGATCATTGCCAACAGTGGTGTTATCGTATGTAATTGTTATACGACTTTCGGTATTTAAAGGAATTACAGCAGCAGTAGTAATCCAACTTCCATCTGTGCTACTAAAATCCTGCAATAATCGAAGCTTAACAAATCCGGCAGATTCAGATGCTAAATTAATAACCCATCCGTTTGATCCACCTCGTTTTTCTACTATTCTTGTTTGGTCTCCCTCTCCATCTGATCGTGGATTAATTACGGCCTCAAAAGTTCCCCCGCCATCAAATATATTAAAAATTGCTGCATTCTTTGACACCATAAGTGTATCGCCAATATCACCAAAATGAAAATGCCTCTGATAAGCTAATGGATGCTTACTGCGCTCAACCCTATCCCCCAGTATATCTATGATCTCAGCACCATTATATAGCCATAAGCCAAACCTGTTACACCAGGCTAGCCCATGTGGAGTTTCAAACATAGCGGCCGGACGGGAGATACCTCTAAAAGGATAGGTACCTTTTTGCTGATCCTCCTTCATACGAAATAACAGCGGATCAGAAATATCTACAATATATAATGTGTTCTGTTTAAAACATAAAAGATCGCTGCCATAAATTGCTCCGGCCACAAAATCCTCAGCATCACTACTGGTAACATCAATAAGATTATTGATAGGAAATACATCATGCTCATTAATTCGACTGAAGATAATCCGGTCCCTGAAATGAACTATTTTGCCTCCTGCATCTGTGTAACGGGGGCCAAATATAAAAGTGCGGTTCCCTGCAATTACTGAGGCATCATAAAATCGATTGTCCTCACTAAAAATTTCTACCTTGACCTCAGGACTGGACCCGGCCAGTCCTTCATAAGTATCTTCTAAATTAGGCCGTATGGATTTGAAGTTTCCTGTATATGCTACAGTTGCCGTAGAGCTTTCGTTCCAGCTGTTATACTGTCCCGATAAGGTGGCTCTTGCACCATCTGCCAGAGATATATCTACCAATAGCACCCAAGCATCATCAGTGTCTTTAAGTCGCGCATAGAACCTGCTTCCACTTAACCTCTCATCATAAGGTCCTTTGGCCCGGGCAGTAATAGTTAAACTATCATTATCAACTATTGTAGTGCCAAACTCTTCTGCAGTAGACGGAACATAAAGTTCAGATTCCTGCCCGTCATCATAGATAAAAGACTCTGCAATAACATACACACCTGCGAGCCACGATCCATCATTTGCAGTAGTAGTGATACCAATTTCCATACCTGTACCGGAGGTACCGATATCTCCTACTGCCTGATCACCATTATTTGCTGTTGCTGAAATGTCAGTTGGGGGCACAGGTCCAAGATTATTTTCAAACCAATCCTGATATTTTTGCTCTGAAGCGCCAGCGCCTAAAAAATGTATTCGATCAACAAATCTATATTGTTTGGGACGTAAAACTATTCCACCACCAACAGGACTGGCGGAAAGAGCATCGTCTATGAAATTAAAATCCACGGGGTTATATTCTGTAAGAGTAACTGTGCCCGCCTCAGCCGCAGTAATAGTGAAGGGGTTGCCTCGAGCATAAATTGTTCCGTCGATCACCCGTTCTGCTACAAACAATATATTATTGGCTGTCTGGGTAGAACATCCAGAAATTTTATAAATCTTACCCTCTTTAATATTAGCATTCAAGAATCCACTAGCACTATCGGTTAAAGTATTACTAGTCGGAAAATCTACATTGCCAGCAGATGCCCCTACAAAACTTGCTACCGTGCCAAAATCCAAAAGACCTACGGTAAATGAGTCGTCACGGCTGTTATATAAATCTATTTGAGCGTTGGCAGCGTCCGCTAAGGCCAACCAAGTAGTGTCTAAATCTGGCTGAGGAATAGCAGTAACGTATGCTTTATCATAGTAGGATGTACCTACTCCTACGGTAATTATAATTTCTGAATTTTCACTAATTGCTATGAACTCCCCAAACACAGTTACCCAAGAGCCAGTAGTAAGCTCAACAACTTTAATAATCTCCGTAGTTAAAGGATTATCCCGTATTCTAATTTGAAAAGTTGTATCGGGAGAATATAAATCTATAGAAAATTTATGCCGTTGCCCAATTATTGTTGGAAAACTTGCTTGCCTTACAGATGCTGCCCCTGAAGAAACTAATTTTAATATATAAGAAGTGCCATTACTAGCAATTGCCCCTCCATCTGTATCAGCCACACTTGCAAAAGAAGTAACACTTCCTAAAGTAGTCCACCCCGTAGTTGCATTTGCTTCAGTCTGTTGATCAGAAGCAGCATTATTATCAGCCAACAAATCAACTACCGTGCCCACCCCACGATAATGATCCGACCCATACGGGAACAGCCCTGCTCCAGGCGCTATAATAGCAGCATGTGTAGGTACTTCACCGTGGACCTCCAGACCTCCTATAGTCCGTATGATTCCAGATTGATCAAGAGATATGTTTTGAGCCTTAGATAAACCTATACCTATATCCCGGGCATCCCGTTTATTGGCAAGTCCGGCAAAATCTCGTATTTGATGATATTGTTTAGTCACTAACCCTCCACCGGAAAAGCCCCTAGAACTTTTTCCGCCGGCCAATCAAACCGACTTTGATATTTCATGTGGGCACATAAATAATTAACAGAGGATACCGAAGTTCCTGACACACTTGATAGCCGAAAGCGAAATTTAAAATGATCATGTGCATTTACTACATGATTGACTAAATCGTAATCTATAACGAAAATAAGTTCATGTACTGTTCCTTGAGCATTATCAGACACTATATCATGGGAGACCGTACGCGTTTGCGTTTTAATTGAGGTATCCATATCCTCGTGATCCCCAAAATACTCCGCAATTAATTCTGCATCTATAGTATCATTCGCCGGCTGTGCACTGGTTAACATAACCTCCACATGTACCAATATATCGCTCAACCCATCCCACTGATCGTGTATATCCGCACCAAAATATAAATACTCATTAGTAGCATTCAATAACCAGGTGATAGCCGCAGTATTAACGACAGTTAAAGTGGCTCCTGAGGCTCCTGGACTGGTAGAATTAGCAGATATATGGACCTCTGTCCACCATTTCTGTTTTTTAACTAGTCGATCTACAGACCATTCATATAAAACACCTTCAAATTTATGGAGTAATCGTGCAGGACTCCCTTTAGCACGAAGAAAATGCCACAGTCCATTCTCCATCTTTGAGCCCGGATGAACCCTAGATGAAGTTATTTGTTTAAACTCAGGCACCACTACTACCTATATAAGATGTCCTATAGGCGTGAATTACCCCTGAGGTTCCGGTTATCCGACTGAATAACCCTTTAACCTCAGCCATCTCAGGCACTGCAATTAATGTAGGTGTAATTATATTCGCAGCAAAATTATCCCCAACAAGAGAAATTGCCGCAAAAGTAGCAACCGCTTCTACCGGTTGAATCAACCACCAAGCTTCCGCTTCCCCCACACCGTTATCTGCACAACGAGTGAGTAAGAAAGTATCAAAACCAAAAGCCCCCTGAGTCGAGGTAGTACATAAGCCTACTATCCTGAAATCGGCCACATTAGCATTATGATTAGATTTGAAATAGACTACGTGCGCCCCATCACTATGAGGAAGAGCAATTACCGCATCAACTACCACTCCCGACTGATCAACTCGTTTCACTGAGAAATTATCAAAAGATCCAGCTGATATAGGATCAAGGGCTACAATCCTAAACCCGCCAGTTAACCCGGTGTCTATATGAAAACGACGAGTTTGGTCTGTTCCGTCCGCTGATATTGGGGCTCCTAAATTTTGAGCCCCAGTGAAATCCTGAAGTTGCCAGGTCTTAGCAATACCTGAAATATCAAAGGTTATTTCATACCAAAATCCTGCTGTCATAGGTGCCTTAGCCACAGGTAGAGTAATATAATGCCCTTGGCCTACATGAAACAGTGAGAAGTTATCAAAGTCCGCCGAAGACGTAGCTGCTACTGCAACAATTCTATATCCTCCCGTAATTCCCGCATCTACGGTAAAATCAAAAGTCTGATTTGCTCCATTAGCAGATATGATACCGAAAGTCTGTACCCCAGTAAAGTCCTGAATCAACCAGGTTGCCGCAATATTAGCCACGTCGCACTCGAAACGATAAGTCTCTCCTGCAGTCATAGGCGCGGAAGCAACTGGCAGAGTACAATACTGATCTGCAGCATCCGCCGTAATAGTTAAATCGGTAGTTTCATCATAGGCATTAATATCCACATTAGTCCACGCTGAAGCCCCCGCAAAATCCTGATCGTTTGAATTAGGCATAATCTCAGTACCTGCATCCAACATAGTTATATCAAACGCCTCATCATAAGCATCAATATCCACATTGGTCCAGTTCGGAGTGCCTATCATCTCCCGGTCCGCCAGATCCCCAATAATTTCTGTATCTCCGCCAAACCCTTCGAGAGTCATAGCGAAATCCCCATCAGGAGTAACTCCATTATTAATAGCATAACTGAGACGATATTCTTTACTATTAAGCCCTTTCAAATTGTATCCGGCAGAATCTCGATTGGCCGCAGTCTGAAATAAAGTACTGCGTTTATTCGCATTGAACGCATAGGCTCCCGTAAGATTTCCTACATATACTACTGATGCAGTAGCAGGTTTAAGCGAGAAATTATCAAAGTCACCGGATGAAGTATTTTCCCCCGCAACTAATCTAAAGCCTCCTCCAGTCACACAAGTAAACTCAATATACCCCTGCGTAACATTAGCACTAATAGTTCCGTGACTATCCGTACCTGTAAAATCCTCAAGATCCCAAGTATCAGATATATTAGCAAGATCAAAATACAACCTATATTTAACTCCTATGGTCATAGGTGCAGATGCCACAGGTAATGTACAATATTGCCCTGCTACGGTAGCCGTGATAGTCAAATCCGTCGTCTCATTATAGGCATTAATATCCACATTGGTCCAAGCCGCTGGACCGCCGAAATCCCGGTCATTTAGATTGGGCATGACTTCTTCAGCTATCCCGGTAACCAAGAAAGTATCATTGTCCGCAACAGCACTTCCTTTAGCTGTAGCAAGATCATTTTCCAAGGTATCAGAAGCATCAGTAACCTGAAACGAATGCCCTACATTAATAAGTTCTTTCAATGTGAAATTATCAAAATCCGCTGAAGATGTAGCATGATCAGATACAATCCTAATTCCTCCCGTTAATCCTGCATCTAAGGTGAAATTAATTACCTGAGTTATTCCATTTAAAGCTACCGTACCAAGAGTCTGCACTCCCGTAAAGTCCTTTATAGTCCAAGTCTCAACAATATTGGCCACATCAAATCCAAGTTGATACCGTTTACCTGCGGTCATAGGAGCCGATGCAACAAGCAAAGTAACATATTGGTCAATCGCATCTGCCGTGAGAGTTAAGTCCCCAGTCTCATCATAAGCATTGACATCCACGTTAGCCCATGCTGATGCCCCCGAGAAATCTCGGTCAACTGCATTAGGCATAAGTTCCGCATTAGCATTCAAATCAACATATACCTCCCCCACTAAAGGAGCAAGCAGTGCAGCAATATCTTTATCCTGTTCATTAGTGATGGTTAATTGCATATCCCCATCAGAATCTTTGAGGTCTCCGGTAGGCTCCCAATAAGTTGCAGTAGCATGATCGCCTTCCTGCAATTGCTCAGTAAAATCTATTTCATCAAAACCTAATCGTGCAACCAGAAGGGCTGCTCCGTTATCGGCATTTATGGTGTTAAGTCCTTGCATGATACTCATCTCAAATCTCCTTAATACGGGTCTGCTTCTACGACATTCGGAGTACCGTCCTGCCGCCTATTAGCCTCTCGTTTAGCTTCGCGTCGAAACGCTATGTACACATTATTGTAATATGTCGCCATTTTATAGTTGTCATCATCCTCTGCAAATTCTCTCATAACTCCTGCTATTAGAGCCCGATGATATTGGTCGGGCACTTCCGATATTTGAGCCATATCCTCAGTGAAATCAGCAGCCAACATAACTCCGAAATACCGAACCACCAGTACACTCCCGATAGCTGTAAGATTGCCTGGAGAAAAATTACCTATTCCTAACTCTCCACCTTTATTGTGCCAGCCTTTGACCGATATATTCGTGGGATTCAGTCCGTACACATCACTCATAGGCTTCAATGTTACCCCATCAAGAACAACCTGTTTAATACTAACTACATCCGAACCAATAGAATAATATATCTCCGTAGCAGTAGTATTAAAAGTAGTGAACTCCCCCTCAATAATTCGAGTCTCTCTACAAAAATCATTCTTAACATCATTCAAACTAGTTCGAATTTCCGACTCCGTACGCCGGAAAAATTTTCTCAGTATTTTTTCATGTATCTGTTGTTGTATCACGCCCGCCGCCTATCCCTGACAAAAATTCTTCGGGGGTCTTCCTTGAACTGGGAGATATATGCCGTAAGCCTAACATCAAATTTCTGTTGCAGCGTTTGAGACTCACGATCCGCTATAACTGATTTTTGATCATACGACTGAGCCGTCTGGATCCGCATTGCGGCTTCACTAAGTTTAGTAGATATCTGAGTCGTCCAACCTGCCGCCTCTTGCAGATAGCCCTCAGCTTCTTTAAAATAGCCCCCCGCCACTACTAGATACTGAGTAACCCCTTTAAAATGTTCATCTATATTTTGTAGTTCCGCTTGGGCTTCACTCACTTTACCTATTGCTGATTGCACCACTGTTCCGGCTTCTTGAACCCTCGATCTCCCCAATTCGATAGCTGCTCTCGTCTGTTCTACAAAAGTTTTATTCAAATACCCTACGGCATCTGTATCGGCCGGATCTGTAGCTGATGCAGCTACCAACAGATCCTTTACTGCATTGGTTACAGGGGACGGACCCATTCCTAAAATATCCTGAGCACTATCCAAATTTCCCTGTACATCTGCCATAGCAGTATCAAAATCATCAAACATCCCATCAGTGCCACCAGCAAATACCCCATCTAATTCACTTTTACCTGCATCTATAGCAACACTTCCTTCAATAATAATAGGTGCTACCAGATCTAAAGCTGCCTGATACCCAGTATACATCGCCGATAAATCATCAAGAATCCCCCCACTGGTAATCGCCTCAACTTCATCCTGTGAGTCCCGTCGAGCCAACCCCATCTCTCGCTCTTTTGCCCAAATCACTGTATATATTTCAGGTAGTTCTTCCAAATCATCAGGAAAATGAGGTACTATAGTATCTGTGGTAATATCCACATTAGGGATGCCTACCAAAATTACCCTTGCTGCGTCCCCATCGCCCTCAGGTACAACTTTTAACACCGGGTTACTGTAAGTCCCCGAATCAATAATATAGGCGGGAGTAAAAGACGTCCTGTAATGAATTGAGTTCACATCTTTTGCAGCACTAAACATGTCCTGTTCAATTTCCACACACTTACGCCACACGTTTCCGTCACGGCGAACAACGCTGATAATTTTATTTAGTGTGAGAGCGGTCCCTACGGTGGGATTAAAGCTTATTTCGCTTTGCCCAAAAAACTTCCACGCCTCTTTAGGCATGGGAGATATAACTGCTTTCAGTCCACCAGTATACGCGTCCTGAAGCATAACGGTAGTGAGGCCTAAATCACCTCCTACCAGCTCACCAATTCTGCTCTCTATACGAGATAGGATGGTTGCCATGATGTCTTATAGGAACAGGTGGGCCAAGAGAACCTCAGCCCACCTAATATCCTTTTTAGCCGACCCCATCCTGAACGATCCGCCAGGTAGCAGTCACTGCCGCCAAAGTACTTCCACCATTCAAAGCGAAAGCATAATAAGGAGCAGGAGGTACTTGTACCTTCAGTCCCGATGCTATTGCACCAACGGTAATAACATCCGCATCTGCTAAATTCGGGTCAATTAACCACGAATAGGCAAGAGGCGTAACAGCTAATACACAATCGTCAAGTATCTGTTTGTAGAGTGCCCCAAAATTGGCCACTGCTGGATTGTCCCCAGATACAATGAAGTTGTCTGCGTACCCTAGCCAAAGATCAACAGGCAGTGCTTCCCCATCAGGAGTAGCTGAAAACTCAAGGAATAAAGTCCATGGCCTTGTGCCATCGATAGTATCCTTAGGAGTTTTCAAAGTCCATGCGTCTTTCTCAGCAGTTGTTGCTACAACAGTGCACTTCAGGATCAACTGCCCATTTACAGATTCATCTGCCCATGCGCTTCGTGTTATAGTCATCAAGCACCTACACTTTCTGAACTACATTAACAGTAATCAGGTCTGCCGAAATAGCCGATCCGCCATTTATGGCGAAAGCATAATACGGAGCAGGAGGCATGTTTACCTTATACCCCGCCGCTATCGCAGCAACGGTCACAACATCAGCAACCCCTAAATCGGGATTCATATAGAACACATGCTGATTAGTCGTAACAGCCAGAACCAGATCATCAGTTAACTGTTTGTAGAAAGCGCCATTGGTAGCCGTTATAGGCGTATCACTAGCGAGTGCAAAATTATCAGCATACCCTACCCAAATTTCCATAGGAACTGCTTGGCCATCAATCGTGGCGGCAGCACTAAAAAATGCAAGCCACGGTTTAGTGCCATCCAGCAGTCCAGCAGGAATCTTTAAGGTGTATGTATCGAATATTGCTGCATCACTAGCAAAGGTGCAGGTTGCGACCATATAACCGTTAACTGTAGTATCTGTCCAAGCGTTTTGATCTATAGCCATGATCTGCCCCCTTAGTCCAAGGTCCAGTAAGAATGCACTTCGATCAAATCCAGCCACGGGCCTTCATCACTTCGAATATTATCCTTCTGGCCATCATAATCATCATCCGTCTTAACATCGAGTTTCATTCGAGTTTTACGGTACTTCACTTGACCTATATGGGCAGGATCTACAATTACCATAGTCCCCTTAGGTTCATTCGTCAAAGCAGGATCGAATGTCAGCCGAACCGTTCCTGCAGGAGTTAACAACTCCCGAACACTCAAACCCACAGTATCCGTCATAGGCAGACTCAACTGGACCTTAAACTTGGAATTACCCAAGAATCCGCCCTGGCTAACCAGGGACCAGAAAGTCAACATCCGCATATCACAGAAGCCCATCAGGAATCCCGTAACTGGAACGTACTGAAATATTTTCGCAGCATCTCTGGCGAAATTATCGTATTTGTACGTAGCTGAGTTAATGTGGAATACGTTCTGAGCAGTATTGGTGGTATCAGATATCCCATAACGTATTAGCGCCGGAATAATCCCCATACCTGTACGCAGAACTTTACTGTTAGCATCAGTTATCGTAGAATCCACAAAAGAAGAGTCTGTACCTCCACCCGCACCATGTGCTACTCCCCCAATACCTATTGGACTCATGGCATGATAGTACATACCATTCATCTTCATCGCATGCTCTTTAGTAGCCTCTGAACGAAGACGAGCAAGTTCATTGGAGTACCCTCTTAAAGCCGCTTCCCTCAGAGTCCCTGTAACTTCCACAGGGGTCTCGATGATAGTGGCTGAGTTGTGTACTATCTCCAGCTCATCAGACTTCGCAGATGGTGCTACTGTACCTTCTCCTGATATGCTATGAGTCACTATGAAAATAGCATTATCCAAAGGCTTAGCAGCTGCATACGAAGAGCTAGCAGGATTACCTATGTTTTTCACAGTTACATCCCCCGAAGAGGAATTAACTGCGGTTATAACTGCATAACAAATAAGGTCCCCCGTAATACCATCGTCTTGCCCATCATCCTGATAGATTCGGCCGGCTTGACCAATCCAACTATTATCCGGTACGTTACTGGAATTAGGAAGAGCGCCGACAATACCGTCCACAGCATCGAAAACTACAAACTCATTAGGGAGCCCTGCCCCCGCATTTGTATCCCAATCATTTGGAGTTCCATCATTAAGATGAAACCGCATGTTTGTCCACCCGGAACGGTGCTCAAACATTTTGTAGAGTGGGTCTTTACTACCTTTAGATCGCATTGCTGCACTAAAAGATAGGAACGGGGTAGCACTGGTCCAGAGTTCAGCAACATCCTTATCCAGATAGAACTTCCGGCGTTCATTGAATAAAATCCCCAGAGGGGATAGTGTTTTAGCAGGCATTTTATTTACCTTCCATACTTAGAGCCTAAATTTTAGGTACCGCAGCCCGTGCCGCCATATCGGCGGACCATAAGGCCTGCGGGTCCAACTCGCCAGCAGGAGATTGCCCGGAGGCAACTGCTACTGGAGCAGGGGCTACTAACCCCGGTTGAGAGGATATTAATTCTAAAGCTCTTTGTTGATTAGCTTGAACGGTCTGATCCGGCTTTTTGGATATTCTATACAGGTCCGCTAAAAGTTTAGGATCTCTAGCTCTACCAGAAGTAAAAAGCGCAATAGCTTCTTGAGCCTCTACGTCAGAAAGACCCCCTTCACGCACAAGTCCGGCCCCCAACTCCACGAGTTGATTTTGCTGGGCTGCTTGTTGGGATTGGTTAGTATTATAATCCGCCAAAGCGACATCATAATCATCTTTCTTCTCTAAAAACACCTGATAATCCGCTGTATAGTTTCCTGATACCGTATCAGGATCGTTCATGTCAGACACATCGTAATTTGAAGGTTTAACAGGACGAGTGGGTCTTTCAGGAGCTGCTTGAATCGCTGCTCTCCCACCATTTAATCTCTCCGTTGCCACCTGATACAAATCGGGCTGAGTTTTAATAAACTCTCCGATACGCATCTCGTCACTATTAATAGCTCGATCTGCTCGACTTTGATGGTATTCAAATCTCGTTGGGTCGTCTTTGGCCGGTATCTGCTGCTGAACTACTCCCTCAACCGGAGGCACAGGGGCTTGCACAGGAGGTGTCCCGGGTGCTACCGGTACTGCCACAGGGGCTGCTACCGGAGCTAAGGGACCCTCTGCAGGTGCTGGAGCCTGCTGGGCCGGGTCAGTAAGATTTAGTGCAGGGCTTGCACCCCCAGCGAAAAGACCTGTTTCTTCGCTACCGCTGTCACTCTCTGCTACCTCGGGAACCTGCGGGGACTGAGGAGTCGCTGCCGGTACTACCGGTGCTGCCGCTGGAGCTGCTGCCACTGGGGCTGCTGCCGCTGGAGCTGCTGCCACTGAGACTACTGCCGCTGGAGCCGCTGCCGGTGCCGGGGGAGCCTCTGGAGTAACTGGGGGGATCTGTATTAATTCACTCATGCGTTTTCTTCTCCATGGACATTTGTATACCGCAGTTAATTCCGGGTATCAGCAACATCCAAATCATGTTCAGGCCTGTGCCTGAATTTTAAGATTCCTTAAAAAATCATTCAATCGCTGCTCATAAAGATTAGTAGCCGAACGAGCCTGCGCTTCCTCCTGGTGCAATTGAGTCTTAGTCTTCTCCACCGCAACAGTCCGTCTTAAATTCACTATTTCTGAATCCGCCCGTTGTCCCTGACCTTCCAACGCTTTAATTCGATCATCCTGCTCCTGCAATAATTTCACTGCTTGAGCGAGTTGGCTCTTACGGGCTAAAATTTCATCCACATTTTTAACATCCGACTCTCTCAATACCATTTCTTCGTCGCCTACACCCTCCCTGAGAAGTTCTAAATAGTACTGCCGTTCCATCCAACGCTGAGAAGGCAACGTGGAGCCAGAGACTGCCTTAACATCATGCGCCCCCATAGTAACATCATTAATTTTACCTATCAACTCATTAGAATATTGGTCATACACCGGCTTATTCAATTCCACGGTTTTAGTAGGCAAATTATTGGGCTGTACCAGACGGAAGGTCTTCTTTACCGTATAAGTTTTCTGGATTAGCTGAATGGTTACTTTAGCTAGCAAATTGAGAGACTCATAAAAATCATTAAGCTGACTTCCGATACGCCTCCCCTGATGCTCATCCAGAAGGAGCCCCATCTTAAATACTTCAGGTGCCTGACTTGTGTCCCCCTGGCCGAAGGAATATATCCCATAGAGTCTTTCAATCTCAGCCCGAGCATCATTAACCTCAGCAAACGAACTGGAAGGGATGGGCACAGGAGCTATTATAACAGGGGCTCCTCCTATATCATAATCAACCTCAATTATAGCGGCCCCCGCTTTAGACAATTCTATTCGAAGATCCTCTTTATTAATGGTGTCCCGACCAATAATAACTTTTACGTTGGTGGCATTGGCCAAATAGGCCATCAAAAGGGACTTGGTTTTATTAAGATGCTCCTGTACCGGCTTAGCCAGAGTCGTAACACTGACGGGATAGGGATTCCGGTTAAACCCCTCTGTAAAAGGAATTATTGGATATTCATCTATTTCCATTAATTCTTCATGCAAAAGCGCTCCACCTGAAGAAACAAATCTATGAATCCGATTAACTGGGATTCTCAAGGATACTAACTTTTCAGCCCGTACGAGCGCCCCCATAGTTGTAGGCTCAATAATGTGAGTGCTGCCCGGGATCGCCTCATCATGCTCCACTCCAGCCATAACCTCAGCCCCCTGCTCGGTAGGCATAAAATGAAATACATTGCCTATATCCTGGGAGATATCTTGATACTGAGCTACATCTTTAGGAGCCGTTACAATACTATCATTATTAAAAGTATGAACGATAAACGCCCGACTCTTAAGCCAATCCTCATGCTCTTCAACATTCAAAATCTTTTCATAATTAGTGAAAGGATCATATACACGATAGTTAGAAACTTCAATCTTGGTATACCGATCTATGACTTCGTAATAGTCTATCCCTTCCGTAAAATCGGTTACGCTAAGTTGAATGCCGTCGGGGGAGAACCTCCCACTATTCTCAATATCGGTCGTAGCTTCACCATCGGGGTAACGAGTGGAAGCACTAGTTGATATCTGACCGGACTCAATCTTATTTTTAGCAACCGGCATGAACGCAATGAACTGATCTTTCGTCATCCGTTTTGCTACCAAAATATTCGCAGCATCTTTAAAATGCCTATTCTTAGTATCAGGATCAACATACACATCCAGGTAAGGAACGTTGACTAAAAAAACATCCCCCTTACCCCAATCCGCACGGGGGTCCCGATATGCCAACATATACCCCAATCCACCAATACAAACATCATCAATAGCCTCTTTTAACTCTCCGCTACCCTCGGAAATATCCCACACGTGGCTCAGACAATCATTAAGGAGATATGACGTATTAACATCCGAATCTTCAACTGCAGTTACCTGGTAGCTGGGACGATTAGAGGTCAACAAAGATTTCTTCTGCTCAATCGTGGGTTTAAGCATATTCCACGGTACGGGACTCTGACGACGTTCCTTATATACCTTTATCTGTTTTTCGGTGAGCTGCGCGCCATTACGGAAGAGATTATTCTCCCAGTAGGTATTTGCATGAAGGGTACGACCGGAATCGTAAATATCTAAAAGCTGTTCAGATTTTTGAGCTTCGGGGTCTATTTCAGATTGACCGCCTGTCGGGGGGAAAGGAGCTTTAGGCTTTGGGGGGAAAGGGGCCTCCGGCATAGGAGGCATGAGGGCCTCAGGGAATAGGGTACTATTCGCAAATAAACCGGTTTCAGCCATATACCTTCTTTTATGACGAAAAAGGGTATTGAAACGGAAGGGTTCCCGTCTCAATACCCTTTAATTTTTCAATAAACCTATACTACGTATGTATAGGTCTCGCCGTACAACCGACACAACTTAGCGGCTACCTATGCATAAATCCAGTCTTCTTGGTATCTACGTTTTCGTACCCCACTAGAAGAAGATTTCTGCGGACCATCATACGTATGCGAGGGGCGATAGGCCTTCAGACGAGCCAAATACAGGCCGTCCATTAAGTCATCAACTTTAGTTTTGTCCTCTCGCCACATAGCCAATTCTGATTCAAAAGCCTCCATCCCCTCCAACAGGTGTACTTGTCTCTGGAAGAAATGAATATGGAGCGCAGTTTTATGTCGTTTAGTCTTTTTCTCACGAGGAAGAACTTTAGCCTCAAGACCGGGAATATATATCCGCTTATGGTCTTTAGTCCACAAGTGAGAGAAGTTGCGCAAAATGTCCCTCAACGCCTCCTGATACCCTGTAGCCTCCGGCGTGACTTTCATGGGTAGGTATTTTTCATAGTCCCTAACAATAGCCTCTGCATGAGCTGTAGGAGTCACCCGCTTATGAAAATACGGGAGACAGTAAATATTCCAATCTTTGTCCACAGCTATCAGAAAATTAACTGAATGGTCCGCTCTAACAGACTCCGAACTCGCCGGGTCAACCCCCATAAAAATATTAACGGGAACAATCTTAATCTCTTTCAGTTTACCGGCCTCAAGTCCCTCTTTGGTATGGGCTATGTGGGTAATATACACATACGAGCGCCCATTTTTACCGGTCTCGGTCCAACCACGGTAATACCGATTATACTCAGGTTTAAAAAGTTGCTCCTCATCAGGTACAATAGAGCAGCGATATTCACTGTACCAGATACTGAGCTCCCCGGCAGCTTCAGCATCTTTCTTCTGATCCATAATAAATTTCCAAGAGCAATGCTCCGGCCAAAGAACCTGCTGGTCGTCTTCACTAACAATAGCATCGTAATGCTTTGCCGTCCAACCAGGTAATTTGAATACTTTCAGAATCATGCAACCCTCACATTGGGGAGTACCTATAACCACAATCTGACCAACTTTATTATCCAAAGTCGGCACCAGGGCCTTCAGGAGCCAACGCAAATTGAACCGGAGTGCATCTGCAGTTTTAGTATTCTCCGTATCCTCAGGATCGTCTAAAACAATCAAGGTGGGTCGTTGATGCCCCTCTTTCAAACCTACCGCCTGCTGACCGGTACCCAGAGCGATAATTAACGACCCATCCTTCAAAATAATCTGATCTTTAGACCACTCTTTTGCGGTCATCTGCCCCCAGTACCCGAAGATCTTTTGGAACGACTGCCCGTAGTCTAAAACATTTTTAATGGTGCCCAGGAGCCGCTTGGCGTGAGGACCGGTTTTAGATGATATGACCACAAGCTTAGGACCCTCATCGAACATAAGGTGATGAAGAACGTGCAGGCAGGCAACTATAGAACTTTTAGCATGGTCCCGAGGAGCCATTATAAGCAGTTTTTTGATCGACTTATCTAAAAGAAGATCTGCCCACTCACGATGAATATCTGCAGACTTCTCCTTAAACATCTCCGGGATAGCTACTTTACCGAAGAGCAGCAAGTCCCCTTTGAGCACCAATTTAATTTTTGCAATTCTACTTCTAGCATCAAAAGACTGGTCACGCCGCTCATAGGCCATGGGGCGTCTATAGGTCTCTGGAGCCACATATTCTCGAGGTGAAGGAGGTGGCGGGGCCACCGGCAGCATACTGGAGGGTAAGGGGGCTGTTGGTGGCAATGAGGCCACCGGTATCATACTAGGAGGCAGGGGGGCTTCAGGATATATCATCTATCCTGAAGGAGGCGGAGGTGCTACGGGAGCAGGAGCTGAGGTATGAGGGGGCAACTCTTTTTGAGCACTTTCGACTGCACCCTCAATTTGAATAAATTCCCCTTCTAAAGCCGCATCCCCTGGATGGACCGGTATCTGCTTAAACCCCGACTTTGCAGGGAACATCTTCGCTATCTCTGCAAGATCCCGGGCCACCAATCGCATGGCTTTAGGATCTTTATTTTTCTCAGCTATCTCAAAAGCCTTATCAAACATACTCAAAATATCTTCTCTAGACTTACCTCTGCCCGATAAAACTTCAATCATTTTATTCTCTATCGCTTTCTTGAACGCCGGCTGCTTAAAATAGTGCTGAATGCGTCCACCAGGGTCATTGTTCTCCCAATCCTTCCGGTAAATTATCCCCAGCTGAGGCCAGTCAATACCCCCGCCAGAAAAAAACATCATAACGTAAGCCAAAATGGCTTTTTTAGACCTGGTCCGCCTAACTTCTCTTTCCGTCCAATGCTTCCCGGAATTCTCACTCCAAGCCCGATTAGCCACACGGTCCAGATACGTCAACTTATTACTGGGAGATGTCCATTGACAACCAAAAGAGAGCACTACCTGTTTAGGAGCCTTACCCCCCTTAGGATCGTAAACTTTTAAACATTCTCCCACATATCCATCATCTGAAAGCCCCCATTGACCTGGTCGAGCCTCACGCCATACCGCATATTGGATGCCTAAGGAATCAGCTTCTTCCTGAGGATAAACAGAAAACTTACGGCGCGCTCCCCCATGGTATCGGGAGATAATGTCCATCAGAGAAAGCTCACAGTTATTGGTATATCTTCAGGAAGAGGCCTTTTATCCAGGGGAAATAACTTCTCTAAATCTTCTTTACTAACAACCTGGATACGACTCCCTGGATCAGAAGAATCCGCTATTTTAACCCCCTTCACAAATATCTTTTTTCTTCCGTCCCGATAGATTTTCTCGGTCACTTTATATTTCTGTGGGTTAAACATTATATCTTAAGCACCTTACCCACTCCTACTCCAGCATTACCAAGGTCCAACCCTTTCAAAAACCGTGTAATCTTATCCTGCTCCGTAACCAGCATACCGCCGCCATCAGCAAGAAACATGGTTAGTTTATCAGCACCTTCAGATTCAATCACGCGCCGGCCATCAGTCAATCTACAGGCTATGAGCCTCAAAGTCACGGGGTTCCCGTTTTTATCGCGGCCGGAAGCTATCATTTCTTCAGTGGATATAATCTCCGGCATATTCTCTGCCGGAGGCCCGCCTAGCTCCGGGGCATGCAGACCTATTACCTGGTGGACTGGGGCCGCTTGAGCAGCCCCAGTATTTTTAGAAGAATTCATGATGCGGGCTTTAAATTAGGCTTTCTCACTAATACAAGAGTTCCATAAGGTGTTTCAATTTCGTCACAGTGGTCTTTTCGGAAGGCCTTGGCAAAAACCCGCTGTTCTTCAGCAGTCCATATTTCAGAGTTATCCACCAACTCATATGTGGCTTCAAAAATATCCGGTTTACAGGGATAATAATGTTTCCCATCAGGTTCCGGCAGTATCCAATCTCCATCAGCAAGATACGCTCGCTGATCATGAATAGTAACCACATAAAATCTATCACTGTCATCTTCGTAAAATACCCCATTAGAGAGGACTACTAGGTTAAGAATACGTCTAGACTGTTTCTCATCAAACTGAACCGGATTCTGAATTAAGACCGGAATTCTACAATAGTTAGCCATCAGAAGGCTCTCTTTCAGTCGAAGCAACCGCAGGCTCAACCCTATCATCCGCGGGTTCCACCGGCTCTACCGGCTCAACAGGTTCCACGTCGATCTCATCATCGACTACAACTTCCCCCTCAGTCGAGGCAACCACGGGCTCCACAGGCTCTGCCGGCTCCACAGGCTCTGCCGCCTTATCAACCGTCTCAGGCGTCACGGGCGGATGCGCAATAATCTGAATGACATCCCGGCCATGGCCGGACTCGTCCTTAATGATACTTACCTCAATACCACAATTGCGAGTCTCCTCCTTAAACTCACCAGTAATAATTTCAAGGGAATCAGCGTTAGCCTTGCGGATTTTTTCACCTATAGCTATAACTGCGGCGGCCCCAGCTTCCCGGACACGGACGGCTTTCTTCAGAATGCGATAGGTACTATGCCCCTGAGTCACGGTTAGAATCCGAGGCGCAAAGGCTTCTTTAGCAGCCGCTACCCGCTTGGCAAGTTCTTCCTCTACCACCTGGTTGGCGGCTTCCCGCTTATCTTGCTCCTCCGGCGTTATATCGACCGGCAGCGGTGGAGTCATATCTGCCGCAGCCATCTTGCTCCAACCATTCCATTTATGCCACCTGCGGCCATCAGGAAATATGAGCGCATGGATACCTACAGAACCTAAGAAATCAAAGTATACAAATTTAGGGCTGTTTTTTCCGAGTAAAGGGACCCCATTCACTATTTCATAGATATCGTCTACAGATAAATTCACAATGAAATCTTCCCACTTCACCGGATTTTCCTCGACACAACATTTGACAAGGGTCTCCACGTGGGTCTCAGGGGACTCTATAGGCTCCGTGGCAGGGGGCTTCTCCGGGCCAGACTCACTCCATCCATTCGAACAATCCCATATCTGGCCATCAGGTAGCCGGAGAGCAAAAAACCGCTCCTTAATACCGAAAGCCTCTACCAGCTCACCGTTGGTTTCGAAGTTATTCAGGATTGACTCAATAAATTCCACGGGGGCGTCTACTTCATACTCCCTCCAAACCCCAGTCCCAAGTCGATACTGAATTAACGTTGTATTGTTGTCAGGTCCTTCCGAGGGGCTTCCAGCTGCTATTACATTATTCATCTCATTCTCCTTTATTCCTGCGTTAGTAAAAATCTATGCTGGGAGTATAATGGAGGCTCAAAGGTACCTCAGCCTTATGGATATGGTTACAGTAATACACCACTATGTTATCTGTCACACTCCCAGCAATTTCAAAGATTAGGCAGCAGACAGGCTTCGATACCTGCAAATGGGTTTGTTGAGCCTCTAACATCACCCCGTCTGTGGGGACTGCCCTAGCGTCTCTATTCCGCCACTGCTGCCTCTGTAGCGGGGGCTGGGATCGAACCAGCGACCTTCGGATTATGATTCCGACGCTCTACCTCTGCGCTACCCCGCATCTAAATAAGGCTTAAGTAAATCAAACCATTTTTGAGCATCTTCCCGCATCTCTACACAAGTATGATCTACATCTTCTATAGCTGCACTGAGCCATTTACCTACAAAAACTTCCGATTTACGAAGAACCAAATGCTCTTCTTGAGAAATTATTTGAGGTTGGGGAACCTGAGATTGCTGCAGCATATGATTCATCAAGGCGGATTGCTTCTCTGCATGCGCCTTTAAAGTATACAATCCCACATATGAACTCCTTAGAAAATATCTTAAGTGAGCACATATCTCCTGGACCACACGATCTACTTCCTCTTTTTCAACATTAAGAGACTCAATTTTTTTATGTACCAGTATTGCTATTAATAATATATCTTTGTGTAAGCCCTCTAGGGCCGCCTTTTCAGCGGTCATCTGTTCTATGGTATCGTGATGTGTCATACTACCTCCTTTATTCCCGCTACCCCGCATCTAAAAATCTGAGGAAGGTAGAGGAGTCGAACCCCACGCTGTCACACGTCCCTGGATTTCAAGTCCAGATGCCGGCCAACCCAGCGGTACCTTCCGGGCGGTAGGTGATGGATTCGAACCACCGCACGTGTTACCGTATCTCCGATTAGCAGTCGGGTGCCTTACCATACTCAGCCAACCTACCATGACCCCCTACACCGTTCAGCTCCGCAATGTGGCCTATTACACGAGAAGCAACCCGCGAGAGTGTGATGAGAATGAGACTCAGCAGTAAGGTGTAGGGAGTATTTCAGTGGTGGTCTCATCATTATCAAAGATACGGCCTGGGCCGGAGAGATGCAAGAAAAATCCTTTGACTCAATCCGGCCCAGATGGTTACTGCCTGAGCCGGGGTAGCAATTAGTACCTGTCCTCTTCTCCAGGCAACCACCGGGGTACCGGTGCCTATGCACGGGTAGCTGCGGAGGTACCAGCCCTTGTGTAGCCGCTAGAAATTTCAAAAATAGGGGTACAATGTGGGCGCGGGGTGTATATAATGAACCCTACCCCTCAAATAGGATTTCGTTCTGGCAGATTCTCGTTGAAAAACGCTTTCAATCCATAGCTTCCCCAGGTCGCCGGTAGCCCCTCTACTTAACACAATAAATATTATGCGCATATGGTAAATTACCCCTAAGTCTCATAGAACTACAGAGTTACAGTAAATCTCAATACCTCTAAAATACCGAATGTAAGGGATGGGCCTCCATTTAGCCCCTGGATCAAGGGTTTTCCCTTATATTGGCCGACCCATCATTTGAAAGACACGGAGGCGTCGCAGCTGGACCTTATTATGT